>Ga0172379_10002558_pt1 | contig 31632 bp, 23 predicted proteins | sample GrowelOW334metaG_FD_119756 | JGI IMG/M metagenome (GOLD analysis project Ga0172379, IMG submission 119756) | Groundwater microbial communities from an aquifer near a municipal landfill in Southern Ontario, Canada - Groundwater well OW334 metaG | ecosystem: Environmental > Aquatic > Deep...
CGGACGAATACTGATAATGGGAGCCGACAGTTTTTCTAACGGGTTAAATTCTATTTTGTAATATTCAGCATTAGCTTTAGGATCATTTGGAATATCCGGGAAAAGTGTTTTCCTTTGAACTATTGAAATCCTCTTTACTTCACTAAACCATCTTATAGCATAGGCTTCTTCTTGAAAAATTTTTGTTTGATAAAAAGCAATGTGTTTTAGTGATTTATCAGTAACACTCTTCGGAACCATTTTTATGTTGCAAGGAATTCGATACCAGTTTTTCTCTTGTGCGACATTAAAATCTGCTTTATTATTCATTAAAGCTATTAAAAAATTTCTTTCTGTATGTTGCTTTATCATGGATACTTCATATCATACTTACTATGCAATAATACCTACCAGAAATTATTATATGCGGGCACTTTTTGCACAAATATTTCAAGCAAATAACTAAGTAGGCAATCTGTTAGCGGTTGCCTACTTAGCAGTATTTTCAATCCGTAAATTTCACCTAAAATTTCGGTTGTTCGATAAGAATTACGAATTTTCCTTTTTTGTCAATAAATCCTTTAGAAACCTTACTTGTTTTTTTGTCGTACTGCTCGGCATAAGCAAGTCCGCTATTAAATGGTTTCAGCTTGTTAAATTTGAAATCGATAACCGTCTTCCCTTTTGTATCAATGAATCCCATATCCATACCGTAGCCCTGTTGAGCAACGGCTAATCCGTCATTAAAACCTGAGTGAAATGTAATTATTTCGTTGTCTTTTTTAATTCTCTTAAATTCTTTTATTCTCTTTCCCTTCAGATCAATGATAAAAAACGCTTTTTGGTAACGCTCATCAAGAAAGGAGACTGTAGTAAATCCATCACTATACGGAAATGCATCGCTATAAATCGGTTCAACTACAACATTTCCGCTAGTATCAATATAGCCATATTTATTATCCCGGCTTTGTATACGGGCTCTTCCGTTTGAGAAAGGTTGAGGCTCGTTCGTAAATTGGCAATCAATTTTTATATTCCCATGATTATCAATAAATCCCCATTTCTCACCAAGTTGTACTGCTGCAAGGCTATCTGAAAAATCTCTTACATCGTTAAACTTATCTTCTATGGCGATATTTCCCAGCGTATCCAGAAATCCGTAATAAATCTCAAACCGATTATTGCTTCTCTTCATTCCCCTCTTAAACCTTGCTTTTCCTTCATGAAATTCGGTTCTGTAACCATAGTCGTTGGGAGTTGTTTCAACAATAACTTTTCCTTCCGTATTTATTAACCTGCACCTTGCTTGTATTTTAGAATTTGCGGCTGAACCGGGTTCATAATTAAAAGCATAGCCGTTGTTAAAATTTGATGCGGAAGTAAATTGGAATGGAATTACGAGTTGACCTGTTTTATTAATGTATCCGGTTTTACCGGTCTTTGGATCAACTACCAAACAAAGTGTATCTATAAATACCGGTGTGTAAAGCATTCTTTCACTAAACTGCGGCTGGATAACAACATTCCCTTTGGTATCAATGAATCCCCAGAGATGGTCTTTTTTAACCGGAGCCAACCCTTCATTAAATTCACCAACTTCGTCAAAGATAATGGTTTTTTGTGGAAAGGAAGATATACTGAATAATAAGAGCATAGCGCTTAGAACGAGGAACTGACGTTTCATTTTTTCACCTTTCACTTTTTAAGTTATTTGATTTTTCTCTTGAGCTACTCTTTTTCCATTTGTATCGGAAACTGCAAAAGAGAACAAGTTATATGAACATGCTAAAAAATAATTACCCAAAAAATTTTTGTAAATGCGCAACTACAGATAATTTGATTAACTGCAGAGAACGCTAAGTAAAGATAAAGTTAGTTTACATTCTGAACCTTTCGTAGAGTCGCTTAACAAAAATTGGAATATGATTTTGGATTTTATAATTTGAAAAATATAACATAATTAGTAACGTATTTACTACCCCGCATGGTTGTTTATGTCGGTAAGCATGGAACAAAGAAACAGAACCTCCCATTTACTTAATTATTAGGACAAACGAACTTATTAATGTTTGCTGAAGATACCAAATACTATCATAATAATATTTTAATAACCCAAAGATTTGATGGAAGTCAGCAATTGCACATAAAAAGGAGTTCCAATTTGCCGGGTACTGCAAAGTAAGTCTCCTGCTTACCCAACCATTTTATTTCAAATCTTTCTTTCCAAATGCTTTAGTTAAATCTTATAGTTAAAAAGTAACGGAAAATCCAAACACCGGAATATCCGGCATCACTTCTTGCGGATTAACTCCCGCCGCTTTATGAAATTTACCCCTAAAAAATTTGCCTGTAGTAGAACCAATTGCATAAGACATTAATGATGCAGCTACTGCATCAGAAAACCAATGCATACCACCTCTACCCAACGAAGAAACTGCAAAAACCATATATGCCACATATCCGTAGCCTGCAATTTTTAACCATGTTTTATCGGGATAAAAATTTGTCAACGCCGAAACTACAGCCATTGTAGATGAAGTATGTCCTGAGGGCCAACCCCAAAATATTCCTCCCCGCATAAAACCAAACCTAAAAGTCTTACTTAATCCTTCCATATCTTTACTATTTCTCCAATCCGGATTTGGTCGACCGGTGATTGCTTTTAGAAGAGAATTATACGATAAAGCGATCAGGCTGGATTGAAAAACCGCGAAAGATGCTCCCAGAGCTTCGTTATCATGTTTTATTTTACCGTAAGCGTAGAGAGAACCTCCTATAACAAAAGGAAAATAAGTTGCCATCCGGATAACCGGGCGGGCAGCATCACCATATTGCTGGTGTTCGTTGAAATATTTATGTATTTCATAATCTGTATTACTTGTTACAAGCAAAAACGTTGAAGCGACTCCGGCTAGATGAAGGTAAAAATTATTTCCTTTAAAACTATTTGCTATATTATTTCCAAAACCACTAAACAAAGTTAAATCTGAAGGTGCAGAGCTCGGAAGAGATGGTATGACCTGACTTGAAGGACTATCATTTTCAAAATGAAGATTTCCCATTGAAAAGTTAAGTTTTGCAGTTGTCCGGGTTATATTTACTTGTGCTTTTATTATGATGGCATTAATGAAACACAAAATAAATAAAGAGACAAATATCGTACGGTTAGAATATTTTTTCATTAATTTAAAATAATAATTTCGCCTATCCGCTACAAGTAAATCAACGTGAGTGTCTGGAATATTGCTAAATGACTCAAAGGGAGTAAGTTTCAACTCTGAATTTCTTTGAATGATTGGCGGTTCATGTTTTTCTATTTTGCCGAAAAGGAAGCGGAGTATTACATCTTCTTCCCGGCACTGTCATGCCATTTCTAGCGCTTGTAAAGCTTCATTTCGTCAATGCAAGTTCTCATTTCTTCACTGTTAGAGAACATTTCATTATCGCAAATAGACAGCTTCCCATTGGCTTAATTATATTTTTAAAGCAGCATTTATTTGTAAAAAGAAATAAAAGCATCTTTCGATTTTGCAATATTTTAGTTAATTTTAATTTAGATGGAGTTATAAATTGGCACAAGTATCTTAATAACTAGAGGAAATTGAAAACACACTTAAAAATATTACTTTTCTTTTTAATACTTTCCCCTCTGGTTCTGGTTAACGCCCAGACAAAAGAAAATAGTATTTCAGGTTTGATTAAAGACGCTGTTACCGGCGAAATTTTAGTCGGGGCTAACATAGTTCTATATAAAGATAGCATTAAAGCAACCGACCAGCACTACAAAGGAACCACAACAAATATCCACGGCTTTTATGTTTTCCCTAATCTCCCAAAAGGAAATTATTACTTGATAGCAAGGTATATCGGCTATAAACCTACTATAAAGGAAGTGTCTGGTCTAAAATCAAATACCGTCCATTTTAATATTGATCTAATACCGGGAGAGATCCAAAAAGAAGAGGTATTGGTTATTGGTAAAAAATCAGATAAATCATTAATAAGCAATTTAGATGTTTCACCTGAACTTTTATCGAAACTTCCTTCACTTAGCGGAGAAACAGATTTGTTTAAACTTTTACAAATGCTTCCCGGTATCAAAACTGCAAGTGAACTTTCGGGAGGATTATATGTTAGGGGCGGCTCACCGGATCAGAATCTTACACTAGTTGACGGATTAACAATTTACAATCCTTCTCATATTGGAAATATTGCAAGCACTTTTAATTCGGATGCTATCCAGGAGATACGATTAATTAAAGGGGCGTTCCCTGCTGAATATGGGGGAAGACTTTCTAGTATTCTTGATATTAAACTTCGATCCGGGACGAAAGAAAGAAATAAGGGAACTATCGGACTTGGATTGATTAATGCATTCTTCACACTCGAAGGACCGATAAGCGGCAATTCCACTTATATGATTTCCGGGAGAGATATGTATTATGATAAATGGCAGGATAACTTAAATCAGAATAGCAATATCCCCCGCTATAATTTTTCCGATCTAAATTCTAAAATTAATTACGTTGTTTCTGAAGAGAATATCTTTTCAATTAGCGCCATGTATAGTAAGGACAATCTCTATAGTCCCGAATCTTCAAAAGATTTAAATTATTCAACAGGATGGGATAATCTGTGTGTTGGTTTGAACTGGTTACATATTAATTCCAGGTCAGGGTTACTTACATCAAGCTTAAGCGTAACTAACTATGGATTCAGATCACTTATCTTAAATAATAGTTCAGAGGATATAACTGATAATTTCTTTTCCTCTTCGCGTCTAAGGGATTATAATTTAAAACAGAATTTTGAATTACACCTGAACGAAATACATACACTTAAAACCGGGATTGATCTTACTCTTCATCAATATGATCTCCGGTATAGTACCGCGTATGACCCTTTACTTGAAACCGATCCTTACGCAGGAGATAACTTCTACTCGCTTGAAGGTGCGCTTTATTTCCAGGCAGAGTCTCAGCTTACTTCGCGCCTTAAACTGAATACAGGAGTAAGACTTTATTATTTTGGTGAAAGAAAATATTTTAACGCCGAACCGCGTTTGGAATTCTCTTATGCACTTACGGAAAATACCTTTATAAAATCGGCTTATGCGGTAACTCATCAATATCTTCACCTCATTGTACGAAATGATGTTTCACTTCCTACAGATCTTTGGTATCCTTCTACTAAAAAGATACTTCCCGGAAGCTCAGACCAGTACGTCTTTGGAATAGATCAATATTTTGGCGGGCAAGATTATCTTCTTTCACTCGAATCCTACTACAGGAATATGGATAATTTATATGAATACAAAAACAGCAGCCAGTTAAACTCATCAAAAGGGACTGTGGAAGATCAACTCGTAAAAGGAAAAGGTGAAGCTTATGGTGTTGAAGTGTTCTTTAATAAAAAAGCAGGAAGTATTTCCGGATGGGTTGGTTATACCTTATCCTGGACAAGAAGAAAGTTTGATGATCTTAATAATGGAAAAATATTCTACCCGAAATACGACCGCAGACATGATCTTTCATTTGTACTTTCATATAACATAAATGATAATTGGTCTACCGGATTAACATGGACGTACGCCTCAGGGCAAAGGTATTCTCTCCCACCGGGGCAATATATGTTTAATGAAATATCTCCCGGTACAGGTTCTAACATTTATATTGATTATTCTGAACTTAATAACGCCCAGTTTCCTGCCTTTCATAAAATGGATTTGAACCTAACTTATAAGTGTTCTTTATTTAATCTCCCTTTTGAAATATATTTGAACATTTATAATTTGTACAACAGACAAAATCCGTTTGCGCAATTCGTTTCAAAAGAATCTGAAAATGGAAATACTGCCGTTAAAGTAAAACAACTAGTCTTATTCCCGATCATTCCTACAGTCGGATTTAATTTTAAGTTTTAAGATGATTAAATATATTTTAACTATACCGCTGTTATTTCTTCTGCTCTCGTGTGAGAAATCTCAAATTGTTGATAATGGCGCAGCATCCCAAGAAGTTGTTGTTGTTAATTGCGAATTAGATGCAGGAAAATTATTTTCGAGCGTTACCTTTACAAGAACTCTCCCGGTAGGAATCCCTTATGATATTAAAGCAGCTGAACTTAAAGATGTAAAGGCTTATTTAAAGATAAATGGAGCGCAGATAGTTCCCCTCCATTATATTAGTAACGGAGAGTATAAGCCAATGTATAATGAATTGATTGTTGAGGCAGGAAGTACTTTTGAATTATTTGCCGAATGGGGTGAAACAATCATTTACAGCACTACTACAATTCCAACTGTACCTGAAATAAACTCTGCATCTTATGAAGCCGGAGGTAAGAACCTTAAGGCAAATATAAAGGTCCATGCTGGTGAAGTCTATGGTGCAATTTGGGTAATTGGTAATGGTATTGCAAAAGCTACTGCATTTCCGAGTTTGAGCATCCCTGAGAAAGAGATTTTTAATATAAATGTTATCACTTCAGGAATGCCGGCAGAATATACTGGAAATGAATTTAACGGAATGAGAAATATCCAGGTGTTTTCTTATGACAAACAATACACAGCTTATTTTAATTCAGCAAAAGTAAATGTTCCTCTTGGTAATGCATTCATGCAGAATGGAGGAACCATAGGCTGGAATGTTTTTGGAAATAATGTAATAGGAATGTTTATTGGTGTCGGTAAAGGAACAATAAAAAATGTTAATTGATCAATGAAAAAGATAAAAATACTCCAATTAGTAATTGTTTCGGCAATTCTCTTCTTTATTGCCGGGTGTGAAAAGGATAAGATAACATCTCCTTTTTCTGCTAAAACAGAAAACAACGCCAAGCTTCTTCTCTTTCTTGAAGAAGAGGGAGATATTATTAATAAAATTCCCCTTCCGATGATTGAGCCATATGATGTCTATAATAATTTGAGCAATTGCCTGGTGATAGATTTAAGAGATAACCCCGATTATTTAAAGGGACATATCGGAGGAGCGAAAAATATTCTCAAGGATTCACTTTTTAACTATGTCAAAGTGAATTATTTAAAATTTAATAAGGTGGTTCTTGTAAGCGCTTCCGGACAATCGGCTGCTTATTTTTCCTCTTTACTCCATTTGGCTGGATTTTCGAACATCTATTACATGAATTATGGAATGGCTTCATGGAATATGTTTTTTTCTGCTGTATGGACGGACAGAATTGGTAAAAGTGAGGGAGCTGTTTTCTCAAACACCTTTTATCCAAAAAATGGTTACTCTCCTTTACCGGAGATCAATTTGAATTCATCCGGCGAATCAATGGAAGATTTTGTTCAGACAAGAATCTCCAACCTGATAAAAGAAGGATTCAATGAAGATTATTCTTCAGTTTACTCAAAATCAACAATGATATTTAGTTACTGGATAGATAATAAAACTCAGTTTTATACAGTATGTGTTGGACCAATAATGCTCTATTCTTCAAACCCTTATACTACAAACACGTATCATCCGGTTGGTGCTGTGTTTTACCAGATTCCTCCTTTACCGTCTGATTTCAGGAGTGTAAATTACTTGCAAACTCTGCCTTCTAATGGTTCTATTGCTATATACAGTGGAACAGGACAGGAGAGCGCGTTTTATATAGCTTACCTCCGTCTGCTGGGATATGATGCAAAATCAATTTTATTCGGAATGAATAATATTGATTATTATATGTTGTCTCATTCACCGGAAATCAGTCCTTATGCTTTCAATAACTCATACATTATGAATTATCCTTATTTTACAGAGTCAAACGGCAAATAAATTTAATGAGTATCCATTTTTGATACAATTCTTTGTTGTTTCTTTAACAATAAAAACTGTATCCATAATTTTTCCTAAATAATTCTTTCCTTTCCACATCATCCAACCTCACCTACATTCCTAATTCGTAATTATTCCTAATATCTTTACACTCACAGGGAATATTATTCACTTTTTCTGTAATGCGTCTTGACAAACAATTTAATTTGTGTTAGGTTGCTTTCGTTAAATTATGAAAAAACAAAATCAAAATATTACCATCACCATGTGCACAGGCACCACAACACCACCGGACATCGGAAGTTGGTAAGCGAATAATATTATTTAAATGTTAAAAACCGACTTCACAAAAAGAAGCCGGTTTTTTTTTGTCTTGTACTTAATTTGGATATCTAATGAAAATATTAAAATTCGGAGGCTCTTCTGTTGCGTCAGCTGAGCGGATCAAAAATGTAATTGAGATTATTAAAACTTCTTTAAAAAAAGAAAAAGACCTTGCAGTCGTTTTTTCGGCTTACCAGACGGTAACAGACAAGTTGATTGTAATAAGTCATCTTGCAGCCGAAGGAAACGTCTCTTATTTGGATAATTTAAAAGAATTAGAAAATAAACATCTTACCATCGCAAAAGAATTGGTTTCCGTAAGCAAACAAAGTGGTGTTATTGCAAATATAAAATTTCAATTGAATGAACTCGACGATATCCTCCACGGGGTTTTCTTAATAAAAGAGCTTTCTCCTAAAACACTTGATTATATTTTAAGTTTCGGAGAGCGGCTTTCTGCTTATACCATCAGCGAAAGCCTTAAAGACAGAAAAATCAAAAATGATTTTCTGGATACCCGCTCAATCATAAAGACTGATACGCAATTCGGTAATGCCCGTGTTATTTATGATCTGACAAATAAAAACATTCAGAAATATTTTTCCACAAATAAAAAATTGCAGATCGTTACAGGATTTATCTCGTCAACAATAGAAAATGAAACCACCACCTTAGGCCGCGGCGGATCAGATTTTACCGCTTCTATTTTAGGGGCGGCTCTTAACGCAAAAGAGATCGAGATATGGACTGATGTAGACGGTGTGCTTACCGCTGACCCAAAGAAAGTAAAAAATGCATTCCCGGTAAAACATTTAACATTTGATGAGGCTATGGAGCTTTCTCATTTCGGCGCAAAGGTAATCTATCCACCGACCATGCAGCCTGCGCATGCAAAAGGAATTCCTTTGCGTATTAAAAATACATTTAATCCTTCCGCAGAAGGAACGCTCATCAGTAAGAAAAAAGTTGCGAATGATTTTTTGATAAAGGGTATTTCTTCAATCGATGCTATCTCCTTAGTGTTGGTTGAAGGAAGTGGTATGGTAGGTGTTGCCGGTATAGCCGAAAGAATTTTCAGCGCACTTGCAGCACATCGCATTAACATTATCCTTATTACACAAGCCTCGTCGGAACATTCTATCTGTCTTGCTATTCCTCCGCGCGATAGCAAGAAAGCGAAAGAATCAATCGAGCAAGAATTTAAATTAGAATTATTAGAAAAACAGATTAGTGAAGTAAAGGTTGAGAGCGGGTTCGCTATTATTGCTATTGTTGGTGAAAATATGCAGAAAACTCCGGGCATAGCGGGACGCGTTTTTCAAGCTCTCGGTAAAAACGGAGTAAATATTGCAGCTATCGCTCAAGGTTCATCCGAATTAAATATTTCGGCAGTTATTTCAAAAAAAGATGAAGCAAAAGCTCTCAATGCTTTGCATGAGGCTTTCTTTTTATCGAAGACAAAATCGCTCCATCTTTTTTTAGTTGGACCAGGATTAATAGGAAAGACTTTTTTAACACAGCTAAAGAATCATCAACAAAAATTAGCTGAGGAATTCTTCACCTCTGTACATGTCTGTGGTATTATCAACACAAAGAAAATGATTTTTAATAAAGAAGGTATTCCGCTTGACAAATGGGAAAAGGAATTAAACTCGAGTGTTGAACCATCCGATCTTCAAACTTTTGTAAATTCGATGAAAGAATACAATCTACGGAATTCAATATTTATTGATTGTACTGCAAGTGAGGAAGTTGTTAAATATTATTTGGATGTCCTCTCTTCAAATATTTCGATTGTTACTCCGAATAAAAGAGCAAATACAAAATCTTATACGTTCTATAACAAATTGCGTGAGACCGCTTCAAAACATAACGTAAAATTTTTATACGAAACAAACGTCGGAGCAAGTTTGCCGATCATCGGAACCATAAAAGATTTGGTGAACAGCGGCGATGCAATTACTAAAATTGAAGGAATTCTCTCCGGAACGTTAAGCTACATTTTCAATTCCTTTAAGGAAGGAAAAAAGTTCAGCAGCATAGTTCACGAGGCTAGAGAGAAAGGCTATACCGAACCTGATCCGCGAGAAGATCTAAATGGAAAAGATGTTGCACGAAAATTATTGATCCTCGCCCGTGAATGCGGGTATCAAATGGAATTAGCCGACATCAAAGTTGAAAACCTAATTTTCCCGAAAGCACAAAAAGTAAAAACTGTGCAGGAATTTTTTGGTGTACTCAAAGAGAATGACATCGATTTTGAAAAACTCCGGATGAAAGAAGAAAAAGAAGGAAAAGTTTTGCGCTATATCGCTAAATTGGAAAAAGGAAAAGCGGAAGTCTCTTTACAAGCCATAGATAAAAATCATCCATTTTATTTTATGAGCGGAAGCGATAACATCCTGGCGATTCATACATTAAATTATATTAACAGCCCTCTTGTAATTAAGGGTCCCGGTGCCGGAGCTGAAGTTACGGCCGCTGGTGTCTTTGCAGATGTTCTCAGAATTTCAAATTATTTGAGTTAAGAAAAAGGAATAACTATGTCAACACAGAAAATAAAAGTAGGAATTTTAGGTGCTACCGGAAGCGTTGGACAAAAATTCATTCAACTGTTAAGCGATCATCCGTTTTTTGAAATTACGGAAGTTGCAGCTTCAGATCGATCCGCCGGGAAGAAATATAAAGACGCGGTGAACTGGTTTTTGCCTACTCCTATCCCCGATGGAATTGCTAACCTTACAGTTAAAAATTGTGAACCTGATTTAGATTGCGGTGTTGTTTTTTCAGGATTGGATGCTAATGTTGCAGGAGAAGTTGAAGAAGCATTTGCTAAAAGCGGATATCATGTTATTTCAAATTCAAAAAATCACCGTTTCGATAAAGACGTTCCTCTACTCATCCCTGAAGTAAATCCGGATCACTTGGGATTAGTAAAAGTTCAGAAATTTGGAAAAGGTTCTATCGTTACCAATCCTAACTGCTCAACAATTGGAATGTTGATCGCATTAAAACCTCTTGAAGATGCTTTCGGAATTGAAATGGTAAACGTTGTAACCATGCAGGCTTTATCGGGAGCCGGTTATCCCGGAGTCTCAAGCCTTGACATTATTGATAACGTAATTCCTTTTATCGGTGGTGAAGAGAATAAAATGGAAACCGAGCCGTTAAAAATTCTCGGAAAGTTTACCGGAAAAGAAATTGAATTAAGTACATTCAAGATCAGCGCGTCGTGTAACCGGGTTGCGGTTGTTGACGGACACCTTGAGTCTGTTCAAGTCAAATTAAAAAACAAACCTTCAAAAGAAGATATTCTTTCCGTTTGGAAAAAATTTAAAGGCGAACCACAGGATTACGACCTACCGCTTGCGCCGGTTCAACCTATCCATTATTTCCATGAGGACAAATATCCTCAACCGCGTTTGCATAGAGATATTGATAAAGGAATGGCAGCTGCTGTAGGCAGGTTACGTGATTGTAATTTGTTCGATTATAAATTTTCCGTCCTTTCTCATAACACAGTTCGCGGTGCGGCAGGTGGCGCAATTCTTTGCGCTGAATTAATGAAGGTTAAAGGTTTACTTGCATAGTGAAAAATCTATTTAAAGCAAAAAAAGTAAAAGTCTTCTCCCCCGCTTCGGTTTCTAATGTCGGAGCCGGGTTTGATATTTTCGGTTTCGCACTGCATCAACCGGGAGATGAAGTAGTTATGCGGATTGTCGACAAACCGGGAATTCACATTACAAAAATTACCGGCGATGATCATCATCTGCCAAAAGACGCAAAAAAGAATACTGCCGCAGTTTCACTTCGCGCAATGATGGATGCACTCGATCCAAAATTCGGTGTTGAGATGGAACTCCACAAAAAAATGCCGTTAGGAAGCGGACTCGGCTCAAGTGCAGCAAGCTCGGTAGCAAGTGTATTCGCCTTAAATGCTTTGTTGAAAAAACCTTTTTCAAAAAATGAATTATTACTTTTTGCGCTTGAAGGAGAAAAAATTGCATGCGGAAGTATTGCTCATGCCGATAATGTTGCCCCCTGCCTATATGGCGGTTTTACTTTGGTAAGAGGATGCTGCCCGCCCGATGTAATCTCTATCCCAACACCGGCAGACTTGCATTGTACGATCATTCATCCGCATATTGAAATTAAAACTGAGTTTGCACGAAAGATTCTCCGCTCGCAAATAAAGCTTTCCGATGCGGTAAAACAATGGGGAAACGCCGCAGCGCTTGTTGCAGGTTTAATGAAACCGGATTATGATTTGATAAGAAGGTCCATTGAAGATTATATTATCGAACCGATCCGGGGCTCGTTAATTCCAAATTATTTTTTGCTGAAAGAAGCTGCGCTAAAGAATAACGCACTTGGTTGCAGTATCTCCGGTTCCGGTCCTTCTGTTTTTGCGCTGAGCCGGAGTGAAAAGGAAGCGAAACTTATTGCTTCCGAAATGAAGAAAGTTCTTACTAAAATAAAATTAAAAAGCGATATTTATATTTCCAAAATAAATAACGAAGGTCCTAAAATTATTTCTCTCTCGGAAAACATTTGAAATTTTACAGCACAAATAACAAACACCTTACGGCCTCTTTCCGCGAAGCAGTGCTAACCGGTATTGCCTATGACGGCGGACTTTTTATGCCGAATGAAGTTCCTCATCTTCCGGAAAACTTTTTCCGTAACATCGAGAATTATTCTTTCCGGGAAATCGGTTTTGAAGTTGCAAAACTTTTTATCGATGATATCGATGAAACCGATCTTCGCACAATATTAAGCAACACAATTTCTTTCCCGGCTCCACTTATACAGTTGGCAGAGAATATTTCGATACTGGAATTATTTCACGGACCGACGTTAGCGTTCAAAGATTTCGGAGCAAAATTTCTTGCTAATCTTTTAACACATTATTTAAAAGACGAAAAGAAGGAAACCCTGATCCTCGTTGCCACTTCGGGCGATACCGGAAGTGCGGTTGCAAATGGCTTTTACGAAAAAGAAGGTATAAAAGTTGCGCTTCTTTATCCAAGCGGAAAAGTAAGTAAAACACAAGAACAGCAATTAACCACACTTGGTAAAAATATTTTTGCGTTTGAAATTGACGGCGTGTTTGATGACTGTCAGCAGTTGGTAAAACAAGCATTTCATGATTCCGATCTGACAAGCATTTTTTCAATGACATCTGCAAACTCAATAAACATTGCCCGTTTGCTTCCACAATCATTTTACTATTTTGAAGCATACAAGCAGATAAAAGATAAATCACTCCCCTTTGTCGTTTCTGTGCCGAGTGGCAATTTTGGTAATCTAACTGCGGGACTTCTCGCTCAAAAAATGGGTTTGCCTGTTCATAAATTCATTGCGGCAGTAAATGCAAATGATGTCTTCTTCAATTATTTGGAAAGCGGAAAATTTGAATCAAAGCCATCGGTACTTACGTTGTCAAATGCAATGGACGTAGGAAATCCGAGCAACTTTGCACGTATCATTTCATTATTTGAAAATAATTTTAAACTGTTAAAAAAAAATATTACAAGTGCAAGTTTTGATGATGGACAAACCTTAGCAGCAATAAAAGAAGTTTATGATAAATGTAATTATACAATTGATCCTCACGGAGCAGTAGGATATTTAGCGTTGAAAAATTACTTGCAGAATTCAGGACTAAATAATGTAAACGGAATAATCTTGGAAACGGCACATCCCGCAAAATTTTCTGAGATTGTTGACAAAGTCCTTGGAGAAAAAGTCGCTATGCCGGAAAGATTATCGGCTTGCTTAAAAGAAGAAAAAATATCAGTGAAAACAAACAAAGATTATGCGTCGTTTAAAGAAGCGCTTATTCAAACTATCTCATGAAGGAAATGAAATGGAAAATAAAATCATTACGATTCTTGGCAGCGGAAATATCGGTTTATCAATAGCTAAAGGGTTAGTGCATGCGCAATTAATTACACCGAAGAAAATAATCTTAACTAGAAGGAACGTAGAATTGTTGAAGGAATTTTCTTTGCAAGGATTTTCTGTTTCAAGTGATAACAAAAAAGCTGTGGTACAGTCAGATATTGTTATTATTGCGGTGCAACCACAACAATTAAATGATCTATTGATTCAAATAAAACCTTCTCTTAAAGCAAAAAAACACACTGTAATTTCGGTTGTTTCCGGGGCGACCATCTCAGCGATGCAGAAATTACTTGGTGCTCAAATAAAAATCGTCCGTGCGATGCCAAATACTGCAATAGCTATTCAGCAGTCTATGACTTGCCTCTCCTCCGATTCTCCAGAAGCGTTAACTTACGCTGAAAAAATATTTGATACTCTTGGCAAAAGTCTCGTTATAAAAGAAGAATTAATGGGACCGGCAACCGCGTTATGCGCTTGCGGAATTGCGTTTTTCCTCCGTGCGGTTCGTGCCGCATCTCAAGGCGGAATTGAAATTGGATTTCATTCGGAAGAAGCGATTATGATGGCAGCACAAACAGCGAAAGGAGCCGCTGCCCTTCTCCTGGAAAATAAAAATCATCCTGAGAGTGAAGTTGATAAAGTTACTACTCCGAGAGGAATTACCATTTCAGGCTTAAATCAAATGGAGCATAACGGCTTTAGTTCGGCATTAATTAAAGGAATAGTCACCTCTGCTGAAAAAGCTGCCAAGATTTATTCATAAATATGCAATCTTGACAAAAAAGTATTTGACAAATGGTTCTCCAGGCTTTATCTTTGCTTTCAGTAAAATGAAAAACAAAAATTTAAATATCGAAATTAAAAATATGGCAATGTGCTTCTGTTGTATGATGATGTGTTCATCACCTCGGATGGTCTCAGCCTAAACGTTCTTAAATGTTAATTGTAGCCCTTCCGAAGTAAAAACTCGAGAAGGGCTTTTTTGTATGTTCTTATAAAATAAAAAAACTCTTATCGAGAAAGGTTGAGGGAACAGGCCCTATGAAACCTTAGCAACCATCACGGTTAACGTGAACTTTGGTGCTACTTCCTGCCCGTTCCGGTTTTTGCCGGAATTTGGGGAAAGATGAGAATGCAGGTACTTAACCTCTTCGAAAATTCTTTCCGAAGAGGTTTTTTTTTGTCCATACTTGATAATAAAAACAATAAATAAATACAAAGAGGTAACAAAATGAGTGCTGAACAAAAACCAAGAAACTACAGATACGAAACTCTGCAGTTACATGCAGGACAAACAGCAGATCCGACAACCAACTCGCGCGCTGTTCCGATCTACCAAACTGCATCGTATAATTTTAACAATGCCGACCACGCGGCAAATTTATTCGGGCTAAAAGAATTCGGAAATATTTATACTCGAATCATGAATCCAACAACGGATGTTTTCGAAAAACGTATTGCTGCTCTTGAAGGAGGAGTTGCAGCGTTAGCAACTTCATCCGGGCAGGCGGCGCAATTATTAGCTATCACTAATCTTGCTCAAGCAGGAGAGAATATCGTCTCCACCAGTTTACTTTACGGCGGAACGTACAATCAATTTAAAGTAACTTTCCCACGACTAGGGATTGACGTCAAGTTTGTTTCGGGCGATTCTCCTGAAGAATTTGAAAAACTCATCGATAATAAAACAAAAGCTCTTTATTTGGAGACTATTGGGAACCCGAGATTAAACGTTGCGAACATCAAAGAGATTGCAGATGTTGCTCATAAACACAATATTCCATTAATTGTTGATAACACATTCGGAGCGGCCGGTTTCGTCGCAAGACCAATTGATCATGGAGCTGATATTGTCGTTGCTTCCGCAACAAAATGGATTGGCGGTCATGGAACTTCCATTGGTGGTGTTATTGTTGACTCAGGAAAATTCAATTGGGGAAACGGAAATTTCCCTATTTTTACAGAACCAAGTCCCGGCTATCATGGTCTAAAATTTTGGGAAGTATTTGGTTCCGGTGGACCGTTCGGAAACATCGCTTTTATTATCAGGGCAAGAGTGGAAGGGTTAAGAGATTTAGGTCCATGCTTAAGTCCATTTAACGCTTTTCTTCTTCTGCAAGGACTTGAGACTCTTTCACTAAGAGTTGAAAGACACGGACAAAATGCTTTGGAATTAGCATCCTGGTTAGAGAGACATCCGCAAGTTGCCTGGGTTTCTTTCCCGGGATTACCTTCTCATCCGTATCATGAGAACGCTAAGAAATTTTTACGGAATGGATTGTTCGGTTCCGTTTTAACTTTTGGAATAAAAGGAGGGCTCGAAGCCGGTAAAAAGTTCATTAACAATGTTCAACTTGCTAGTCTTTTAGCCAACGTTGGAGACGCAAAAACATTAGTTATTCATCCGGCTTCAACTACGCATCAACAGTTAAGCGAAACAGAACAACAAGAGTCAGGCGTTACAGCCGATCTCATTCGTGTTTCGGTCGGTCTTGAGCATATTGACGACATCAAGGAAGACTTTGATGAAGCATTGAAAGCAACCTTGGAATAACAATTTCATTCACCCGGCTGTTTCATCTGCGCAAAGATGAAACAGCCCCTAAAAGTAATTTTTATGGAAACAAAAACAGTAGAAATAATTTTAGCACGAACACAATTCGTGAACCTATACAATGATGAGCATCCATTTACCCTGGAATCCGGAGAGACTTTATCAGAAGTAGATGTTGCATTTCAAACGTACGGTGAGCTTAACGGCGACGGAACAAATGCTATTCTTGTTTGCCATGCTTTAACCGGGAACGCTCACGCCGCAGGCATAATTGATGAGGAAGAAGTTGAAAATTCAAAACCTTATGAGTACCTCTACAAGTACAACAAAATGAACTTACACAAAACGGGCTGGTGGGATTCGCTAATCGGTCCGGGAAAAGTTTTTGACACCGAAAAATATTTTGTAGTCTGTTCAAATTTTCTTGGCGGTTGTTACGGCACAACCGGTCCAACCTCCGTTAATAAAAAAAATGGGAAGCAATACCGGATGGATTTTCCTCAATATTCAGTGCGAGATATGGTTAAAGTGCAAAAAAAATTACTTGATACAATCGGGGTAAAAGAACTTGTATCGGTTGCCGGCGGTTCTCTCGGCGGAATGCAGGCTCTCGAATGGGCGGTCATGTTCCCGGATTTTGTTAAGTCTGTTATTCCCATTGCCACCGCTGCTCAACACTCTGCATGGGCAATAAGCTTTAATACCCTTGCAAGACAAATAATTTTCAATGATCCCGGATGGCAAAACGGAAATTATTCGGAACAACCTAAAGGACTTTCCGCAGCAAGAATAGCAGCGATGATAAGCTACAGAGCACCGGATGATTTTAACTTAAAATTCGGAAGAGAGCTAAATTTGAAATATAAAAGTCTGCAAGGGACGCAATTTCAAATTGAAAATTATTTGCTTTATCAAGGGGAAAAACTTATCAGAAGATTTGATACCAACACCTATTTGTATATAACTAATGCGTTGGATACCCATAATGTTGCAGCAGAAAGAGGAACAATCGAGGAATCATTAAACAAAATTTCTGCAAAGTGTTTAAATATTGGTATTACTTCAGACATTCTTTACCCACCGGATGAACAAAAAAATATTGCCGCTCTTATAAAAAATGCAGAGTATCAGGAAATTGATTCTCCTGCCGGGCATGATGCATTTTTAATTGAATTTGAACAAGTAAGTGATTTTATTGCCGATTTCTTCTCCAAGAATGGTTTATAAGCAAATTCTTTAAGTGAGAAATATTCTCTATTTTTGAAGCACGAATTAGTATTTATTTTTTACAGAAAGAAAGAAGGCAAAATGAATTTTGAAGCCCTAAAAGGTTTTCATGATCCATGTTTTATACTTGCAGAAAACGGAACTATCTTAAAATTAAATGATGCGGCATTACAATTTTTCCCGGCATCGGGAAAGGATATTATCGGGAAAAATTTCTCTACTATCCTCGCTCAGGATTCAGTTGCAAAATTTGAGGACGCATTCTCTTCCTCATTCAAAAAAAATAATTCTACTGAATTTGAAATTTCCATGCAATCCTTTGACGCGAATATTTATGATGTTAACATTTTCATCTCCCCTTTTATTAATGATAAAGATAAAAAAAGAAATGCACTGCTTGTAGGAAAAGATTTTACCTCCGAGAAGAAAAAAGAGTCGGAATTTTTGCGGTTCTACACCGTAGCTCAGAACACGGTTAATCCTTTGCAGATCACTGACTTGAGTGGAAATATGATCTATGTTAATCCTGCCTTTGAGCGCGCCAGTGGTTATGATAAAGATGAGTTGATCGGTCAGAACCCGAAAATTTTTGGAAGTAAAAAACACTCCCGCGAATATTGGGAATCAATGTGGCAAACGATTTCTTCCGGTAAAGTCTGGCTTGGTGAAGTTGAAAACAAAACGAAAAATGGAGAGTCATTTCATACTCGTTTATTAATTTCTCCGATCATTGACGAAACTAAAAAAGTCGTTGGATATTTTGGCGTTCATCATGATCTTACCGATAAAAAAATGCTCGAGAAACAACTCATTCACACACAAAAAATGGAAAGTATTGGAACCCTGGCTGCCGGCGTTGCGCACGAAGTGGGTAACCCGTTAGCTTCTATTTCCGCGTTAGTACAAATTGTTCAACGCGAAACCGATGATAGTTTTATTAAAGAAAAACTTGAACTTGTGAAAAAGCAAATCACACGCATCTCAAAAATCATCAGGGACTTAGTTGATTTTTCACGTCCGTCCGATTACGAATTAAAGTCTACAGACATAAATGATAATCTGAGAGAAGCAATTGAAATTGTGAAAGTAGGAAAGAAAACAAAAGATATTAATTTCATTTCTCATTTTGACGAATCACTCCCTTCCGTTCCGTTAATTGCTGATCAAATCCAGCAAGTGTTTGTTAATATCTTGATAAACGCCGTTGATGCCATCGCTGAAAAAAAAGAAAAATACAAAAGCGAAGAAGAATCATTCATAAAAGTGTCCACATCAATAAAAGATGCAAATATTAAGGTGACTTTTGATGATAACGGAACCGGCATCCCGGAAGAATCGCTGACGAAAGTTTTTGAACCCTTCTTCACTACAAAAAAAGAAGGAAAAGGAACCGGACTGGGGCTCTGGGTTAGTTATGGAATTATCAAAAGTTCACACGGTGAAATTAAAGTGGAAAGCGTTTACCGGGAAGGGACAAAATTCATTATTAACTTTCCGCTAAATCTAATTTTATAAAGGAAACACATGCCCGGAAAAATTCTTGTTGTTGATGACGAAAAAGATATAAATGATTCGCTCTCGTTCATTCTTGGAAAAGAAGGATACATCGTTGAACAAGCCGAAAACGGAAAAGTTGCATACGAAAAAATCTTGACCGATTATTTTGATCTGGTCATTACCGATATCGAAATGCCGATGATGAAAGGAACTGAATTACTGGAAAAAATTTCTGCAATTGCACCGCAGACATCCGTAATTATGATTACCGCATATGGATCGCTTGAAACTACGATAAAAGCCTTGCGCAACGGCGCTCAAGATTATATTTTAAAACCAATTGAGTTTGACGAAATTCTTATCAAAATAAAGCGTCTTTTCGAAATGAAAAACCTCATTTCCGAAAATCAACTTTTGCGAAAAGAAATTCAGCGTACTTATGATTACTCAGAACTCGTTGGCAAATCCCCTGCTATGCAAAAAGTATTCGATATGATCCAGACAGTTGCCGAAACGGAAAGTACGGTATTGATCACCGGAAATTCAGGAACGGGAAAAGAACTTGTCGCCCGTGCAATCCATTTTAACAGCAAACGAAAAAACAAACCTTTCGTTGCGGTAAACTGCGGCGCAATTTCGGAAAACTTAATTGAAAGTGAACTCTTCGGACATAAACGGGGAGCTTTTACAGGGGCTATTTCGGATAAAGAAGGATATTTGAAAGCGGCTGACGGCGGCACACTCTTCTTAGATGAAATAAGTGAAATGCCTTTACAACTTCAAGTGAAGCTTCTTCGGGTTATTCAACAAAAAGAAATTACTCCTGTCGGAACAACGTATTCTATTCCAATTAATGTCCGGTTTGTTGCTACAACTAATAAAGTTTTGCAAGAAGAAGTTGCTGCCGGAAGATTCAGGGAAGATCTCTTCTATCGTTTAAATGTTGTGGAACTGAACCTCCCTTCTCTAAAAGAAAGACAGGACGACATTCCAATTTTAGCCGATCACTTTATCGATAAATACCGCAAGGAAATTGGGAAGAATGTTAAGGGGATCGACGGGACCGCAATGCGCGCTTTACTTCATTATGATTGGAGAGGTGAAGTCCGCGAATTAGAAAATATCATCGAACGATCGGTCATTTTTGCAAAAAATGAATTTATCACCGTGGAAGACTTGCCGCAATCCATGCATTTGTTAAAGGACATTCATATTCCAGAAAAAACAGGTTCACTTGATGATTTTATTAAGAAGGTTGAAAAGGAATTCATTCTAAAGTCTCTTGAAACAAACCAGTTTGATAAAGATAAAGTTGCTAAACAACTCAATCTCGGGCTTTCAACTCTCTATAGAAAAATTAAAGACTATGGACTTGAACAATAGAGACTTTTCTGTCGTAACGTACTAAACAAAAATAACTTCAGTCAGAAAATTCATCGTTTGGAAAGGTAACGTAGGATTAAACTAACCGCTTCTCAATTATGTTCATTCCAATGAACATAATTGCATTTATTATTGTACACTTTTCAAATATTTCTTAGGAGCAACTCAATTTTAGCCTATAAAATTAGGCTCGAAAATTGCTATTTTTACTGCAAGAAGAATAAGGAAATTAGCCATGAAAAAATATTTTTTAACAATTGCAATCGCGTTTGTAATGTTTTCCGTTTACGGATGCTACACACAAGTCGATTTTCGCAACCGTCAACAAGATGATTACGGATACTCTAACGATCAAAACCAGGAAGATAATTATTCAGAGAATGATTCTGATACTTATTCCGATGGTGGATCGGATGTTACAATCAATAATTATAATGATGGATATTTCCCCGGCTATCGAAGATATCTCTGGCATAATTACTATCCATCCTTTTCGGTAGGTTTTTCATACGGTCCTTATTGGGATCCTTTCTACTATGATCCCTGGTATTATGGATATTATCCGGGTATCCCAGTTATCGCCTATTATTCCCCATATTATTATGACAATTACTATGATGGCGGTTACTACAACAATTCCTATTGGAACGGCGGTTCAGTATATAAAGAAAGAACGACTTCTGCCTATCGCTTAAGAAATAACGATGGGGGAAGAGGAAACTCTACAGTTAGAGACAGAGGAACAAGAGACCTTATTCAGACTTCGTTAAATAGAGATAGACAAAGAACTGAAACTCTGAAAAGAGATGTAAACAGAATAACCCGTGAAAGTTCACCTGTACTTCGAAACCGGGATAATAATAATGCCGGTAGCGAGAGAACTATCATCCCATCTGATAGACCGACACGTGGAGCCGGGGTAAATGATGCCGGAAGAAATAATCGTAATGCGGACCAACCTTCGGGTAGAAATCGTGAAATTATTAGAAGAGATAAAAACTCTTCCAACCCGAATTCTGATGAAATTAAAAGTACTCCACCACCACAAAGAGGGTCAGATTCTCGAAACGTAGACAGGGAAAAGAGAAAGACAGAGTCAGCCTCCCCAAGCCGGACTAATACTGGTGAACGGAAAAAAGGAAACAGGAGTAGTTATTCATCACCAAGAAGAGAATCGTCTCAACCAAGATATGAAGCTCCAAGAAGCAGTAACAGCGGATCATCAAGATCATCTTCACCGTCGTCTTCCAGAAGCAGCGGAAGCAGCAGTGGTGGATCAAGAGATAGGAGAAGGTAGTCATGAAAGCACTTAAACTTATAGCTTTCGGAATAATGATGGTTGCTGCCCAAGGTTGTTACACAGTCCTCTGGACACCGGATGTAGCTTTACCAACAAAGGATCAAAGTGAAAATGATGATTCTTATTATGATGAGCCCTACTACGGCGATTACAATCCATATTACGAACGTCCTTGGTGGTATTCCATTCCTCCACCCCAAAGGTTGATTATTCCAACAAGTGAAAGAACTGCTCAAGAAGCTAAAATTAGAAACGGCAATTCTCCGGATCGAGGAGTACCGGAAAGGCAAGATCAACCAGTTATAAATGTCGGACGACCGACTGTCGACCAACCTTCGACAACATCGCCGGTAACGACTCCACCAACTACAACTAATGACAGTTCGACAAAAAAGACCGAGAGCACTCCTCCACAAAGAGAAAAAGGTAATACGACTAATTCACGAGATACAAGAAATAATGACGGAAGCAGATCTTCCGATCCTCCAAGGAGATAACCAATATGAAAATTCTAAAAGTTCTTTTACTACTGATTTTTATTCTTCCATTAGCACTTCAGTCGCAGACCATTGGCGATGCTTTACGAGTTACAGAAAGCGGATTAGGTGTCGGAGCCAGAGCTTTAGGAATGGGTAACGCTTATAATGGAATAAGCGATGATGCTTCAGCTATGTATTTTAATCCGGCTGGGTTGGGATTGATCAAACGTTTAGAAGTTGCCGGTGGATTGGATTATTTTAATTATGGAAATAATGCCACCTTATTTAATAATAAGACAAACTACTCAAGTAGCTCAACGAACTTTAGTCAAATAAGTTTTGTCTTCCCCTTCCCTACTTTACAAGGCAGTTTAGTTTTCGGGATGTCGTACAATAAGAACAAAGATTTTACTTCAGCATTAAAATTTGATGGGTTTAATATCGGCAGCAATTCAATGATTCAAGATTTGGAAGTAGCAAAAACACCTACCGATGATCAATCCTACAAAAATTCGGTTCCGTATAATTTGTTTTTAAGCGATGATAACGGAAATGTTTCTGTTATCAATGGAAAACTTAATCAAAGCGGAACTACATTGCAGGAAGGCGGACTGGATAGCTGGACTTTTTCAGGCGCGATGGAAGTTTCGAAAAATTTATTTGTCGGTGGATCTATAAATGTAAATTCAGGAACTTTCAAAAGCAACCGCGAGTATTATGAGGATGATACCAAAGGGGTCTATGCAAACCTCGAAACGGCTCCCGGGAATGCTTTCACCACAAATTTTACAACATTTTATAGAAACGATATTCTCGACTGGGAAATAAGCGGTTGGGATTTAAAACTGGGAACGATGTACCAGCTCTCAAAAATTGCTCGCTTCGGTGCGACAATCCAATTCCCCAAAACGTTCAGCATCAAGGAAACATATACTTTTGATGCCCATTCCGAGTTTGGCAGTTCTATTGTCGATCTTCCATCGGATTTGAAAGACTACTATAGTGATAAAGTTGAATATGATATTACTACTCCCTTCGTTTTAACTGGCGCCGCATCAGTAAATGTAAAAGGATTAATTTTATCCGGAGAAGCAACACTGACCGATTACTCTCAAACTGAGTTCAGTAATCCAAAAGGTATTTCAACAAGTTATTTTGCAAGTGTGAATAAAAGCATGAAAGAATCGCTTCGTGCAGTTGCTGCAATTAATGTTGGTTTAGAATATACGATTCCGCAAGTTGGTGTACGGATACGCGGAGGTTTTATGTCGCAACCTTCACCCTATAAAGGTGATCCATCTGATTTTGATAAAAAATATTTAACCGGCGGTGTAGGATTTTTAGCCGATGAAACATTTGCCATTGATGTTGCTTATGCTCATGGCTGGTGGAAAACATACGGCGATAATTATGGAACGAATGTTTCAAGAGTCGACCAGGAAATTGCGACAGATAAAATGTTAGTTACATTCAGTTATAGGTTCTAAGAGTTTTATTCTAAAAAAAAAGCGCCACTTACTGTGACGCTTTTTTTATGACCAAATTATTTACTGCAAATAGGAATTTGACTACCTAGATTTTCTATCTTCTAAAAAATTCAGCAACCACCTTTTCCCAATTTACATCATTAAGCTTTTCAAGTTGTCCAATATATAATTGTCCTTCTTCAACATATTCCCCTTCTTTTTTCTCTGTTTTGATCAAGTCTTTTATGAGTGTGTTGAAATGCTCGATGTCTTCTTGATAAAATGAAACAGCGGATTTTCCTATTTGCAATTCTTTAATTTCGATATCAAGATTTTCAGCATCAAGAGCGCAAACCCAATTTTTTTCGTATGGTGTAATATTCAGTGCTGCAAGATTTCTTTCGAGAAGCGTATTGATCTGCGATACTTTTCCGCTAACAGGCGCGTTAAAAGAGATTGTTCTATTTCCTTGTTTTACCGAGAATAGCGGCTGACCTGCTTTCACATTCATACCGAGATTTGGAAGTTCAATCGCATCAATTTTACCGACCAGTTTATTAGCAAAATCATCTATTCCAATTTTAGCAATCCCTTCCTGGTTCATGCTAACCCAGGTATGATTTTTAGCGATGAAAACACCGCCGGGGATAGAAAACTCTCCTTTAGTAAAATCATCGGAAGCAGGAAGATGCGTAATATGAACTTTTGGTTTAAGTTGTTTTTGAATTTTGTCCTGCCGTTTAATTAATGATTTTTTAACAAACGCCAACAACTCATCTTCGGCGAACGGTTTCTGAACATAATCCATCGCACCGTATTTCATAGTTTCAACTGCCGTTTCAACAGAGGCATAACCCGTAATAATAATAACGTCAATATCCGGGCGAAGATGTTTAACAGACTTTGTCACTTCAACACCATCCATCAAAGGCATTTTAAGATCCGTAAAAAGGAAATCATAATGATGCCTTTGAATTAGTCCTAATGCTTCCTGCCCGGTTTCTACAGTATCAATTGAATACCCATCGAGTACAAGTATTTTTCTGAAACTGCCGAGAATGACTTCTTCATCATCGACGCAAAGAATTTTTGCTTTTGGATTTGCGACTTCAGCACGTTTCAACGATTTGGCTTCGTTAGTAAAATCTAGTTTAAGACTTTCCTGCAAAATAATTTCGCGTTCTTTTTTCAATTTCTTTTCAGTTAAGCGTCTTCCGAACATCCGGATCAGCAGATCTGCAATAATAAAAATGATTACAGCAAGTATTAGTAACGGCATGATATTTCTCCTAGGATTTATTTTATTTTTGTTTTTTTTAGTCTACAATTATAAGAGTTCCGAACTGCTCATGATCAAATGTTTTTTTTCATATTCAATATCTGTTGGAATAACACGATATACCCAACCTTCAAAATACGGGTCTTTCTCTATCAAACTTGAATTTGCTAAAAGATTTTCATTCACTTCAACTATCCTTCCTGAAACCGGTGAAAGTATTTTATGAATTCTTTCATTTCTTGAAGTGATAGAAATGCAACTGATCCCCTGCATAACTTCCTCTTCCGGTTTCTGGACATCAATTTCTTTAACAGATTCGATTGTCTTTAGAAAAAGATCACAGACTCCAATCAATACCGATCCGTCTCTTTCTTCAAACATCCAGCTTGCATAACCGAGACGCATATATTTGCCAGGGCAAGTTACGTATAGTAATTCTCTATTTTCATTTTGCACTGAAAATATTGTTTGTTTACTTTTTATCTGTTGATACTTATTAGCGCGGTACACCGAACTTAATAATTCATCAACTGTGAATGGTTTTGGAATAAAATCAATGGCTCCTTTATAAAGAGAATTGACCGCATTCTCAACTGTTGAATACCCGGTTGTCATAATTACCGAACTATCAATATTTCTGTTATGTAATTCTTCTAAAATTTGAAATCCATCGCCATCGGGCATCATAATATCGCAAATAATAATGGGATAGTAATTTTTAGAAATTTTATCAATTGCTGACTTTACGTTTGCTGCAACATCAACTTTATGGTTATCCAACGCACAGATTTTTACAACTGCGTCTTCAACAACCTGCTCATCATCAATTACTAATATATCTAATGCTTTGCTCACTTTATCAATCTATCGTTGTTGAGTTAGCGGAAGCCGGATGACAAACGTTGTCCCTTTTCCTACTTCGCTTTCAACGGTTATTGTTCCGTTGTGATTATCAATGATTCCCCAAATAACTGCCAGACCAAGTCCCGTTCCTTTTTGTCCTTTAGTTGAAAAGAACGGTTCGAAAATTTTAGAAAGATCTTCGTTGTTTATACCACTACCGGTATCTTTAATTTTAATCTCAATGTACTCACTTAAACCTGCCGAATCAACAAACTCCCATTTTTCCCAATTACTTTTTTCGGAGGAACAGACTTCATAGATCCCTTGCCCGCTAACCTCAAAAGCTAATATTGGAGAACCACATTTGGGACAAGTTACTTCTTTTTGAACTAGAGAGATATTACAATCAGGACAAACAAACTTTGCATCTTTAGTAACCGAAAAACCAAGTTCATAATGATTACGGTGTTTTCCATAAACCGGGTCGAGGTGAATTATTCCTTCATTATTTTCAGATAATACTTTTACTTTTATCGAAGGAAGTCCTCCAATTTTGAAATCATTATCGATAAGGTTATGACGTTTCGAACACGTCGCTTTTTTTATCTGTGCAACTCCATACGGAGAAAGTGAAATTTGATGCGTTGTAACAGTAAGCGTTCCCCCTTTTTCTCCAATTGCATCGGACGCATTCACAAAAAGATTTATGAATACCTGCTGAATCTGATTTGCATCTACAGTGATCTTTGGCAGATAGTTATCTACTTCTTTTACTAGTTTTACTTTATTAAGTGTAAGTTGATTTTCGATAACGCCTACTGCCCTATCAATAATTTCATTGATGTCTGCATTATTTTTTTTAGGAACCGTTTGTCTGGCAAAATCAAGTAGACTTTTAACGATCTCTCTACAACGCAGGGTTTCTCGAACAATAACTTTTAGATCTTCCTGAAATTCCGGATTGTCTTGAGTTCTTTTAAGAAGAAAACTGCTATACGTCAAAACACCCGTAAGCGGATTATTAATTTCATGCGCAACACCTGCCGCAAGTCTGCCAAGTGAAGCCATTTTATCCGATTGAAAAAGTTGCATTCTTGCTTCAGAAAGTTTTTTCGTCATATTATTAAATGAATGAGCCAACATTCCAATCTCATCTTCGCCCATATCTTTAATTGAATAGTTAAGATTTCCCATGCTGACCTGTTTTGTTGCTCCAAGCAGATTATTAACCGGGAGAGAAACCCAACGTCTTACAAAAAAGCCTATCAATAACCCAACCCCAAGAATTGCAACCAACGCAAAGATCACAATTTCCAATTCACTTTTTTGTATTATCTGATCTACTTCAGCAAGAGAAATAGTAACATCCAAGACACCAAGCACTTTTTGATTTCTTGGATGGGCGTGGCACTCAGCCTGCCAGCAAGATTTTTCATTGTAGATAGGGGTGATGATTCCCATAACACGGCTGGAATCAGGACGAATTCTGAATATCCTCGTTCGTTCGGTTATGGATATTTTTTCAAGCGGCGCATTAGCAGAATGACATGCATAACAGCTTTCTGCCTTTTTATCAACCATTTTATTTATGTTCGTTGTATCCGAAGAATAAATAATTTCGCCGACTTTATTTAAAATTCTTACATCTCTAATTTGCGGTTGCGTTCCAATAGAATTGATAACCTGCTGTATTCTATCACGTTGATTCAACATCATATCGAAACGGGTGCTTGAGATTACCGTTTCACCAAGTTGATTCGCATGCCGTTCAACTTCATGCAGCAAGCCGCTGCTGTGCGATTGAACGTTAAAGTAGGCAAAGACACCAATAATTGTTAGCGATGTAACTGCAACGGCAAAAATTAAACGAAATCCAATTTTCTTAAACATAATGTTGAAAAAACATTTCCTCTTTATATATTCTTTAACTTTTCAAAAAGTAAAGTTGTATTATCACTACTTGAATGAGAAGTAGTAACGCGTACGACTAAAACTTGATAATAGCCTCGCTCCCCTTTATCAGGAAGTGAAGCATTTACATTAAAAGTTTATTTCTAATCGTTATAAACCTGACTATTTATTACCAACCAGTTTTCCCGGTTTTTGTTTTGGATAAACAAAACTATCATGACAATTTGTACAGACCGGTTTTACAGCAAAATTCTTTTCAAGATGGCAATCTTCACAACCGAGCGCTAAATGAGTTTCATTCAGTTGTAAACCGGTTACTGCATGTTTAAAATTCTCATTATTCCACCCTTTGTGACAACTTATACAGTTATTATCACGTTTGGTATATGGAACCTTTGAACCATGGCATTTTGCGCAAGACAAATTTACGTGAAACTTATTAAGCGCCCAACCGGTTTTCTTTGCGTGATCAAATTGTTCTGCCGGTTTATTAAGGTGGCAGGTTCCACATTTATCATCTTTATGGCAACTGAAACAGAGTTTATGACGTTCGTCCAACGATTTTTGAGCTTTTACTATTTTGGATTTTTCATCAGAAACTTTTTTAGAGTCATGGCATTTTAAGCAAGTTTCATTTTTATGACAACTTGTACATTCAATTTTAAATTTCTTGGTATGGTCATCATGAAAAAATGTAACCATACTTCCTTTTTCAGATTTTGTCTCGAAAACAATTTTAGTGGGTTCAATCATAGCCGGGTGAACTTTTCCCGCTAACTTTTTCTTTACTTCTTCTTTTTGATAGTTTTTACTTCCCGTTTTTGGACTATGACAAGAGTTACAACTTGTTTCATGGCTCCACTCTCGATGACAACCGATACACTGGCGGTGATAAGCCGCTTCAAGATCGGGTTTGCTGATGTCATCTCTATTGCGAGACATCTGATGACAATTCTTGCATGGCTGAATTGGTCCACTTGTGTTGTAATGATGACATGTGCCACAACCACCAGACATCACTGACATTTGTGCATGTACCCGGTGTGAAAAAGTTACCGGATAATATTTTTTTGAAAGCTCATCCAGACTTACAACATCCACTGTTTTATCCGGCGATTCATACACCGTTTTCATGTTCTCCCGAGGGCACGGAACTAAGCATGGATCATCTTTAGTCGGAACATCACACACATGACATGTTTTACAGTTTACGTTCGATTTAGAATGATCTTTCCCAAGATTCTTTTGTGCTGATAATGGAAGAGAAACTGCAAGCAAGAAAATAATTACTACTACTTTTTTCATTTTTTTGCCCCTTTGATTGTGTATTTAGTAGGTTGTGCCGTTCTTAAACCGGGCAAACTGATAACTGGAAAATTTATTACAACAAACCGGTAAAGAAGAATGAGTATTGCTACAAAACCAATCGTTACCGATATTTCTCCAAATGATGGGAAATATGATTTTGTTGAATATGGAGGTGTATATGCAACTACAAAATTATTAATTCTATTCAGCAGCACTCCAAATACGACCAATGCCGATGCAATAAAAAGAAAGAGTGGAGATTTTAAAACTTTTGGAGACAGAAACATTCTTAATGGAATAATTACACCAAATAAAAGTTCTATTGTAAACATTACACTTGCTGTATTAAATTCCTTTAGGTAAACAAAAGTCTCCCGAATAAACATATCGCCAAGCTTAAAAGCAAGATAAACGCCGAGAATCGGAGCGATCATCGAACCTAATTTTGATAGAACGTGCATCTCCGGTTTTAATCCAAGTGAACGCGAAGCTAAAAGTGATTCAAATATTACCATCGGAAATCCTACACTTATTGCCGAAAGTAAAAACAATAATGGAAGAATCGGTGTTTGCCAAAGGGGATGCATCTTAGGCCCGGCTATTACCATCAAGGTCCCTAGAGAAGATTGATGCAATGTGGAAAGAACCACACCTGCGATGATGAAAATAAACATCGTTTTCGATAGACCATTATCGATTAATCGTAATAGCTTATCAACTATTTTATTTAGACCGGAGAGGAATCCGGGCAAGTTTACTTTTCCTATAAATCTTTCTGCAACCACAGGAAGAAATTCAATATAAAGAACTGTCATATAAATCATAACGCAAATACCTACCTCAAACAAAGCCGAACTGCCATTCCACATAATTAACGGGTGCCAGATAAAATACCATCTTCCGATATCAACAAATACACCCATCGCTACAAAAGTATAACCGAGCATTGCAGTTAACAAAGCCGGACGCACGATAGCATGGTATTCTTCTCTGTGCATCACGTGTCCAAGAGCGGCCGTTGTAAACCCACCGGCGGCAAGTGCAACACCGGCAGCAACGTCTATTCCAATCCATATGCCCCAAGGATATTGATTGTTAAGATTTGTTACAGCACCAAGTCCAAAGAAAAATCTTCCCATAAGAAAGACGAGCCCATTGGCAGCAATAATCATAAGAACAATAACGCCGGGAGTAAAATATTTATGTTTTACCGGAACAGGGTTTACTTCTTCGTGATTCATAACTTTTCCTCCTCATCTAATTCTTTACGATGTTTTGAAATCCACATAATTCCACCGAGTAATGCGTACAATGAAACCGGCGGAACAAAATATGCGAATATTCCATGTTGAATTGATTCGGATACACCGGGGGCGGGATTCGTTCCAAGTTTTGGAAAATCAAGGTCTTTAAAATCTTTGCTTGAGAGATACATCCAGGCAGTTCCTCCTACTTCATGCTCTCCAAAAATATGATCTACATATCTCTCTGGATTTCTTTTAATACGTTCACGTGCAATTTTTATTAATTCATTTCGCGACCCATAAGTAAGTGCTTCAACCGGACAGATATTTACGCAAGCAGGAAGTTTCCCCTCTTTCGTCCTATTGAAACAAAAGTCGCATTTCATAATTAAGGGATTAATCGCTTTATCATATTCAAAGGCAGGAATTTGAAACGGACATGCCGCCATGCAATAACGGCAACCAATACATTTATCCGTATCCCAGATTACACTTCCGTTTTCTTGTTTAGAAAAAGCCCCAACAATACAGGCTGAAACGCATGCCGGATGGTCGCAATGCATACATTGTACTTTTACATCAACCGGCAGAATAGAATTTTGACCCGGAGAATATTCATTCACAACTGTGAGAGCTTTTGTTCCCGGTCTTCTTTTATCTTTGAAAACACTTCGGTCTTCATAAGATTGGAAATCTCCGGCAGGCAAATCATGGGCTTCTTTGCATGCCCATTCACAATTACGGCATCCGACACATACGGTTGTGTCAACCAGAACCCCCATTCTGTCTTCAGACAGTATATTTTTAGGAGCTGCTTTTGCAGTTGAAGATGAAAGTCCAGCGACTCCTGCTCCAATTACTGCGGTTGTTTTAAGGAAATCACGACGGCTTTTGCCAGGCATTTTTTATTCCTTTCAAGAAGTAAGTTAATATTTTAATAAACGCAATAAATCAATTGCTATTTTTAATACAATATTATGCCATTCCGATAAAGAATAGCAGAATTAAAAAGTGTGTGAATTTTTCAAATACATGAAGAGTTTTTAAGCATTCATTTTTTATACAATGATTTGAGTGTGACGAAATTTCTCAATACTGGCAATATATAAATCGATTTTTAAGGAAAGAGAATAAATGGCACTATGCA
>Ga0172379_10002559_pt1 | contig 31627 bp, 25 predicted proteins | sample GrowelOW334metaG_FD_119756 | JGI IMG/M metagenome (GOLD analysis project Ga0172379, IMG submission 119756) | Groundwater microbial communities from an aquifer near a municipal landfill in Southern Ontario, Canada - Groundwater well OW334 metaG | ecosystem: Environmental > Aquatic > Deep...
CCGATGGTCCAGCCAATGATAAATGACATGAAAACCAATTCAGGAATGCCAATTATTTCCCAAAAAATTCCTTCAACCAAAATTTATTTTGAAGATCACGAAGGTGTGTGGCTTTCGGTCCGCACCATCCATGCCGGAGAAAAATAAACCGGCGGCCAGAAGTGCCAGTATCCGGCTGTGTTTTTTCATTCTCATATTGCATTATTTAAAATGGATTCAATCAATTCCTGTTTGCCTGATTGCAGCTCAGGTTCACCTTTTGCAATAGCCAGCGCATGAAGATCTTCAATACCCAGGTCGCCGTTTTCGAACCTCTTGGCATCCTGATCGTGGAAAGAAAGATACCGGTTGTCGCGGAAATCAGTGATTCTTTTTTCGGTAATGAGTTTGTCGGCAATCAGCAAAGCCCTGGCAAAAGTATCCATACCCACAATGTGAGCGATGAACAGATCTTCAAGATCAGTTGAATTCCGCCGTAGTTTGGCATCAAAATTAAAACCGCCGCTTCCCAGACCGCCATATTCCAGCACAACAATCATGGCTTCAATAGCCTCATAAAGATTTGTCGGAAAATTATCCGTATCCCATCCATTCATGGGTTCGCCATGGTTAGCGTCGATCCCGCCCAGCATTCCGGCATCGGCTGCGAAACGCAGCTCATGCATAAAACTGTGACCGGCCAGGGTGGCATGGTTGGATTCGATATTCAATTTAAAGTCTTTCTCCAGACCGTATTTGTTCAGGAAACCGATAACGGTGGAGGCATCGAAATCATACTGGTGAAGGGAAGGTTCCATTGGTTTTGGCTCAATGAGGTAGGTTCCGCTAAAACCGATTTTCCGACCATAATCCCGCGCCATCTGCAGAAACCGTCCCATATGATCCAATTCTTTGGCGGTATTTGTATTGAGTAAATAGGAATACCCCTCACGGCCGCCCCAGAAAACATAATTCTCACCCCCGAGTGCCACAGTGGCTTCAATGGCCGCTTTTACCTGGGCGCCGGCCTGACAAACCACGCTGAAATCCGGATTGGTGGCAGCCCCGTTCATATACCTCGGATTGGAAAAAAGATTGGCTGTACCCCAGAGAAGCTTGATCCCGGAATCTGCCTGCTTGCGTAAGGCTAAGTCGACCAGGGTTTTGAGATTTTTTTCCGATTCCAGAACGTTGTCCCCTTCCGGGGCAATATCCCGGTCGTGGAAGCAGTAAAAAGGAATACTCATTTTACTCATGAATTCGAATGCGGCATCCAGCCGGGCTTTGGCATTCTCCATGGGATCGGAAGAAACGGTCCAGGGAAATTTCCGGGTACCGGGTCCAAACGGATCCCCGCCCGCATTGCACATGCTGTGCCAGTAAGCCATGGCAAACCGGAAGTGCTCCTTCATGGTTTTGCCGGCTACCACCAGGTTTTCGTCGTAATACTTGAAAGATAAATGATTATCACTATCCGGTCCTTCATAGAGGATCGGTTCGATGTCGGGAAAGAATTCCATGCTTCTTGATTTTATTTTAATAATTAGGTATTATCATCGAAATGCCGTAGAGACGCATATATGCGTCTCTACAGACGTCGGCAATCCAATTCATGCAGCATCCTGGTTTTCCAATTGAGATATAGCTCGCGATATATCTTCTGTCTCTCCGGATCCGGATTGATCGTTTCCATCACTTTAAGGCTTGCGAAAGCCTGTGCAGGTGTCGGATAAATTCCGGCTCCGATTCCGGCGCCGCGCGCAGCTCCTGTAGCGCCATCCGTGTCAAATAGCTCAATGGTGGTACCGGTCACATCACTGAAAATCTGCCGGAAAACGCGGCTGAGGAAAAGATTGGCGTATCCGGCTCGAACCGTTTCCGTTCTCACGCCCATCTCCTTCATCGCCTCAAACCCGTAATTCAGGGCATAAACAATGCCTTCCTGAGCTGCCCGCACCAGATGCGAACGCGAATGGCGGTTAAAGTCGAGATTCATCACCTGACCGCCAAATGGACGGTTCTGGTGGATCCGCTCAACGCCATTGCCAAAAGGATAAATAGTCAGACCGTCGGATCCGGGTTCCACATCGAAAGCAATGCGGTTTAACGCATCGTAGGTCAAGCCGGTTCCATCAAGCAACCGCTTGATCCATGAATATAAGATACCGGTTCCGTTTATACAGAGCAATACACCAAGTCGTTTGTCGGGAAGCCCGTCATTTACATGCGCAAATACATTAACCCGTGACTGCGGATCGTGGTTCACCTGGTCGAGGATCCCGTAAATGACCCCTGAGGTACCGGCAGTCGTCGCCAGCTCGCCGGGTTCCAGGACATTCAGGCTCAATGCGTTGTTCGGCTGATCGCCGGCCCGGTAGCAGACGGGCGTACCGGCTGGAATGCCCGTGAGGCGTGAAGCGTGACGCGTGACAGATCCCTGGATGCCGAAGCCGGGTACCAATGAAGGGAAAAGATCGGGCGAGAAACCAAAAAAATTGATCAGTTCGGTGGATGGCCGGTCCATGGCAAAATCCCAAAGGATACCTTCGGAAAGGCCGGTTTTAGTGGTTACGATATCGCCGGTCAGTTTTAGTCCGATGTAGTCACCCGGGAGCATGATCTTGTCAATCTGCTCATATACAAGTGGTTCATTTTCCTTTACCCAGGCCAGCTTGGCCGCAGTAAAGTTCCCGGGACTGTTCAGGAGGTGGTCCATGCAAAAAGCTGGCCCCAGGCCTTCAAAAGCTGCTTGCCCGTAAGCCGCTGCACGGCTGTCACACCAAATGATGGAGTGCCGGACGGGTTTGCCGGCTTTATCCACCGCCACCAGACCATGCATCTGGTATGATATGCCGATGGCTTTAATGCCCGACAGATCAATGCCTTTCCCTTTGAGGATGCGCATCGATTCAATGACATGATGCCACCATACGTCCGGGTCCTGTTCAGCCCAGCCGGGCTGGTTGGCAATAATCCGCAATTCACAGTCGGGCGACTGGGCGGTTGCAATGGCGATGCCTGTTTTAGCTTCAACCAGAGAAACTTTGATCGATGAGGATCCGATATCAAGGCCGAGGAGAAGGGACATGGTGGTTAGGGGGTTAGAGGTTTCAGGGTTTCAATCAGGCATTCGTTGTGAGGAACGGGGTCCCCGCCTTCACGTCTTCCGCTTCACGCTTCACGATCTTCTCCCACACACCTGTATTCTTAGGCAGGTAGGTCCTGGTCGTTACAGAGTTCAGTGCATAGGCCCGAAGGGTATCCAGTCCGGAAAGCCCCTGATGGCAAGCGATCTGAACCAGGATATTTCCCAGTGCTGTTGCTTCGGCAGGTCCCGCTATGACCGGCAGTCCTGTTGCATCGGAAGTTAGCTGGCAAAGAAAGGTGTTAAGCGATCCGCCACCGATCATATGGATTTTCTCGATCGGGTGCGGACTGACTTTTCTTAACTGTTCGAGGACAATCCTGTACTTTAAAGCCAGGCTCTCGAAAATACACCTCGTGATCTCGGCAATGGACCGGGGAACTTCCTGATTGGTTTTTAAGCAATACTCCTGAATTGCCAAGGGCATATGTTCAGGATTCATAAACACCGGATCGTCAGGATCAATGATCGATCGGAAGGCTTTGACTTTCATGCACCTGCCAATTAAATCTTCATAAGTTACAGTTTCTTCCCGATCCCAAACCTTTTTACACTCCTGAAGTAACCATAATCCTGTGATGTTCTTTAAGTAGCGGATCTTTTTACCCACACCGCCCTCATTGGTGAATAAGTACTTGAAACTCTCTTCGGTAAGGATCGGATGGTCCGTCTCGATGCCCATCAGCGACCAGGTTCCACAGCTAATATAAGCCCAGTTGTTACCTTCGGCCGGAATGGCTGCGATGGCCGATGCGGTATCATGGGCTCCGACTGCCACCACCGATATGGCATTGATTCCAAGCTCACTGAGGATGCCTGGTTTCAATGGACCGATTTCCGTTCCGGGGTCCAATATATCATCCAGAATATGGATGGGTAGGCCAAGCCTGATGAGCAGATCGGGATACCAGTTCCGGGTTTTGGGATTCAGGATCTGCGAAGTGGAGGCAATGGTGTATTCCGAAAAAATCACTCCGGTAAACATAAATCCCAATAAGTCGGGAATAAACAGAAGCTTGTCGGCCTGCAGTAATAAGTGGGGAAATTTCTTCTTCAGAGACCAGAGTTGGAATAAGGAGTTGAAACGCAGGAACTGGATCCCCGTTTTGGCATATAATTCCTTGGGCCTGATCACTTTGAATACCTGTTCCATGGCTTCTTCGGTGAGTGAGTCCCGATATGCAAATGGATTGTCAATCAATTGGTTATTTCCGTCAAGCAGTCCGAAATCAACTCCCCACGTATCAATTCCGATGGAAACCGGTATCACATTGAGCTTTTTCACGCAAAGCCTGAGTCCGGTCATCAGCTCCGCGAATAATCTGTTGATATCCCAGTAATAATGTCCGTCGCGCAGGATCATTTCGTTTGGAAACCGGTGGATTTCCTCGAGTGTTACCGCACAACCGTCGAGGGTTCCGAGAATTGCCCTGCCGCTGCTTGCGCCGATATCAAAAGCTAAATATTGTGAATTAGTCATTTAAGGAAAGTTTGCCTCTGCCTTAAAAATACAAGTTTTTCCTGAACCTCCTTCAGATATTCTTGTTTAGTGCATCATTGATTGCCGCTCTGATCGTTTCTATACCCAATGGAAAACCTGAAAGGTGGATGGAGGTCACAAAATCTGCATGTTTCCGGCCGGTCCGGTACTCGGGTTCCCGATCCGGATGTTTGAGATACCGGCCGATAAACTGCGGTGTTTCAGCAACATTCAGTACCGCATGGTAAAACACCATACTTTTTTTGCGGTATATCGATGAACCCAGTATTTTTTTCTCTCCTATTGCGATATCTGAGATCCCCTTTTCATGCAAGTTGGAAATGCCCAGGTCAGCCAAAGTGTTAATGATCAACCGGTTGATTCTTTTAAAATAAACCTGGGGATTATCGAGCTTCTCAGAAATCAGCCTTACCGATATCACCAGCGTCCGTGGTGTCAGGATTACTGACTGACCTCCCGAATGCCTTTTGTATACAGGCACCCCGTCCTGTTCAGCAAGATCAGAATGAACCGCAGTTACCGCCTGGTTGCTTTGCCCTAAAACGATCACCGTACTCGCTGGCTGCCACACCATGAAGGCGTTGGCGGTAGCTTCCGGATCGATCAGGACTTGATCGGGCAGGGGATAGGGGAGGGGGGCAGGGGTCATTTATGGATGGGCTTGTCGGCTGCGTCCATCCCCGCCTCCAGGAATACCTCCGAAACCGTCGGGTGGGCGTGCATGGTACGGGCAACATCATAAACGGTGGCTTCCACCGACATGAAGGCGGCGGCTTCGGCAATCAGGTCGGTGGCGTTGGCGGCGATAATCTGAACACCAAGAACTTCCCCTAATTTTTTTCCGGATAGGATGCGGATCATGCCGTCAGCACTGTCCTCGGCCAGGGCTTTTCCGTTGGCCGACATTGGAAATTCACCGATCCGGTATTCAATGCCCTTATCCCTGATTTCCCGCTCGGTCAATCCGATCTGCGCAACTTCGGGATGGGTATAAATATTGATCGGACATTGCTTCATATCCATATTTCCCTGAACACCCTGCACATGGTTTACCGCAAAAATTCCCTGAGCCGATGCGGCATGTGCGAGATAGGAAAGTCCGTTAACATCACCAATGGCAAAGATGCCCGGGATTTTTGTCTCCAGAAATTCATCAACCGGAATGAATCCGTGTGAATCACGGCTGAGGTCGATATCCGTTGGAGGGGCAATCCCATTGCGCCAGGAACAATTGATAACCACATCATATGGGATTTCAATATCATTGACTTTCAATAGGTTGTCGTCAGCCGATCCGATCTTGCTGTTCTCAATGATCCGGATTCCCTGACTGTGGGTTTTCTTTAGGATATACTGGCGGAGATAATCATCAATACCGGGTAAAATGTTCTCAACGGGGCTGATCACCGTTATTTCTTTATCGATCAGCTGAAAAAACTGGGCCAGTTCAAGGGTGACCGGACCGTGTCCGACCAGGACAATTCGTTTTGGCAACTCCTCCATATCAAGCAGATACTCAACCTGAACGAGCTTGCCTTCAGGTAGGTCAATCTCAAGAGGTGCCGGATAGGAGCCGGTGCCTAGAAAAATATTTTTGGCCTCCAGCGACCTGTTTTGTATGCTGACAGTATTCGGTGAAGTCAACCTGGCCTCCCCTTTGATCACTTCAACGCCATTCTTCTTCAATAAATAATTGACCCCGCCAGTAAGTTTGGTGACGATTTTTGCGGACCTTTTCTTAGCATTGGTCCAGTTAAAAACCACCTTCGACTGGTCGATCCCGTCAATCCCCAGATTTTCGGCCGTCTTTATCCGATTATAGAATTTCGCACTTTCAATCAATGCTTTAGTGGGTATGCATCCCCAGTTCAGGCACATGCCTCCGACCTCTTTTTTTTCGAGGAGGGCTGTTTTCATGCCGAGCTGGCCGGCACGGATAGCAGCCACATAACCGGCAGGACCAGCACCAATAATGATCAGATCATATTCCATAGAGAAAGGTTTTCATTCGAACAAAGTTAACCGATTATTAATGATACGGGATCGCTCAGGAATTCCATCAGGCGGTTGAGGAACCGGGCGACTTCGCCTCCGTCCACCATCCTGTGGTCAACCGATAGGCTCAACGGCAGCATGGTTCCGGCAACTACCTGACCGGATTTTAGGACGGGTTTTTCCATCAGGCGACCGATTCCGAGAATCCCGGCTTGCGGATAATTGATTACGGGTACCGCATATTGACCACCTATCGATCCGAAATTGGTCAGGGTAAAAGTGCCATCCTTCATGTCCTCCATGGTCAGGCTCCGTTTTTTTGCTTTTTCCGATATCTCATTAACAGCTATGGCAATATCCTTTATGGTCAGCCGGTCAACATTCCGGATGACCGGAACGACCAGGCCTTCTTCAGTGTCGACGGCAATTCCGAGATTGTAATACTTCTTGTAGAGCATCCGGCTGTTTTCCAGATCCATCTCCGCATTCATCACAGGGTGTTTTTTCAATGCCAAGGCTGTAGCTTTCAAAATAAAGGGCAGATAGGATAGTTTAATCCCTGCTTCTTCAAACTGGAGTTTGTATTTATAGCGGATCCGGATCAGCTCGGTGACCTCCACCTCATCGAAAACAGTCATGTGCGCCGCGTTGTGCTTCGATTGGATCATGTTCCGGGCGATGGTTTTCCGGATCTGGCTAAGGGGCTTGATTTCAATATCGTGAAGCGGAAGACCGGAATCGTGAGGAGTGAGGCGTGAGGCGTGAGGCGGAAGAGCGGAATCGTGAAGCGTGAGGCGTGAAGCGTTATGCGTAACAAATTCTTCAATATCGCGCTTTGTCACCCGACTGGCTGGACCCGTGCCCGTTACGAGATCGATGTTTACGCCAAGCTCTTTTGCAATGGCGCGGGCTACCGGGGTGGCGAGGGCGCGGTAACCGGACCGCTGTAATTCTTGCCGTGCAGGTGCTGGCTCAGCTTCACTGCTTGCCGGCAGATAGGCAGCACTGTCTGCTATTTCCAATGTCCCCACCACTCCGGCGCCTTCTTCTTTCACTGTCTCGAAAGCAGGCTTGGCGGCTTCAGCTATTGCATCAGCGCCGTTAATGCCGGGAAGGTCATATTCCACGAGGGGGCTGCCTACATGGATGGTTTCTCCTACGCGGCCATAAAGGGTGGCAATCATGCCCGATTTCGGCGATGGGATATCCGTAACCACTTTGTCGGTTTCCATTTTGACCAGCGGTTGGCCCATAGTCACGCTCTCACCCTTGGCAACATACCATTCTGCGATGATCCCTTCGTCCAGTCCCTCCCCAATATCCGGAAATTTGAATATATATCTCATGAGATCAGAATTTTACTGTTTTTTGAACCTCATAAAATATCTTTTCCGGAGAAATCATATAATGATGCTCCCCTTTCGGGAGTGGGACAATCGTGTCGAAAGCAGTAACCCTTTTAGGTGGTGCCTGCAGGTAGAGAAACGCCTCTTCATTGGCCACAGCCATAATTTCTGCGCCAACACCAAAAGAGGTGGGCTCCTCGGCAACAAATACGATCCTGCCTGTTTTGCGGATGGATTGTGCCAAAGTTTCCTTGTCCATGGGATAAATTGTCCTCAGGTCGATCAGCTCGACTGAAATCCCGGCTTCCTTGAATTTTGGCAGTGCTTTTTGAACCTCCCTCACCATGGCGCCATAGGCAACCACCGTGACATCAGTACCCTGTGTCACCAATTTTGCCTTGCCGATCGGGATGGTGAATTTCTCTTCGCTGACTTCTTGTTTGATAGCCCGGTATATCCGCTTGGGTTCCATGAAAAGGACCGGATCATTGGATTCGATGGCTGAAATCAACAAACCTTTGGCATCAGCCGGAGTCGAGGGGATCACTACTTTAATGCCCGGAATCTGGGCGTAGAGGGCTTCCATGCTTTCCGAGTGATGTTCCAGGGCATTTATCCCACCACCATAGGGTATTCTCACCACCACCGGCATCTGGTATTTTCCGCGTGAACGGTTGCGCATCCGTCCGAGATGGGAGATGATCTGGTTGAATGCCGGATAGACGAAACCGCAAAACTGCATTTCAACCACGGGCCGTAAACCGGCGGCAGCCATTCCAATGGCCGTGCCCACGATGGCGGATTCTGCTAATGGTGAATCAAACACACGATCGGCACCATATTTCAGCTGCAACCCTTCGGTTACCCGGAAAACACCGCCTTCCACTCCAACATCCTCTCCATAAGTCACGACATCCGGATCTTCTGCCAGCTTGATATCCAACGCGTTGTTTATCGCGTTGACCATATTCATAATTTTCATGCCCATGTGCTCACTTTATGAATTTGATTCTTTCCACTGCAGAAATTTCTCGTGTTCAACCTGTTGTTTTCTCAGGTCATCCGGCGTTTCAGCATACATATACTTAAATACATCTTCAAGCGGATATGCCGGCTGATTTTCAGCTTCCACAAAAATCCTGTCAATCTCCAATCTGTACTGTTCTTCCCTTCTGCCTTCTTCTGCCTCATCCAGTAAGTTTTTGCTTATCAGATAGTTTCTTAACCTTCTTAACGGATCTTTCTTCTCCCATACCTCCTCCTCTTTCCTCGTTCTGTACTTGGTCGGATCATCGGAGGTAGTGTGGGCACCCATGCGGTAAGTAACGGCTTCTATCAGGACCGGTCCATTTCCCGCCCTGCAATACTCCAAAGCTTCCTGCAAAGTGCTGAGCATGGCAAAGAAATCGTTGCCATCCACCTGTATGCCGGGCATTCCATAGGCCAGCGACTTAATGGCAATGCCCTGTGATGCGGTTTGCATCCGGAATGGTACCGATATGGCGAACTGGTTATTCTGAACAATAAAAATCACGGGTACCTTCCAAACGGCAGCAAAATTCAATGCTTCGTGGAAATCGCCTTCCGATGTGCCCCCGTCGCCGACAAAAGCAAAAACCACTTCATCGAGTTTTTTATATTTTACGGCATACCCGATTCCAGTTGCGTGAACAAGCTGCGAAGCGATCGGCACGGCTATCGGCAGCAGATGGTTTGCCTGTGGGAAGCTGTTGCCGGCCTCATAACCCATAAAATACAAATAGATATCTTTCAAGGTGGCGCCTTTGGCGAGCCAGGCGCCCATTTCACGGAATGCCGGAACGAGCCAGTCATCATGACGCATCACCTGTGCGGCTGCCCCGTGAATGGCTTCCTGGCCATAATTCGGAGGGTAGGTGAAAATCCGTCCCTGCCGCTGATAGCTGACAGTCATCAGGTCGGCCGTCCTGGCAAACGCCATATCATGATAAGCCTGTAACAGCTGTTTTTCGTCGATAACAGGCATGTACTTGTCCGACAGAACCTTGCCCTCGTCATCCATGATCCGGAAAATCTTCTTTTTCGTTACATCAAATTCCTTGAGCATTTCACTTTAGGTTGTTGTAGGATTCGAACAAATTCCAGCCGCTTTTGTTTATTCGTCAGGTGGCGGCCAGCCTGGCAATGTTGACGATCACTTCAGCGGCCTTTTGCATCGACTGAAGGGGTACAAATTCGAACCGTCCATGATAATTATGACCACCGGTAAACAGGTTAGGGGTAGGCAGTCCCATGTAGGAAAGCTTCGACCCGTCGGTTCCGCCCCGGATGGGGATGATGAGAGGCTCCACTCCCGCTTCGCTGATGGCCCGGGAGGCAAGATCAACAATATGGAAAACCGGCATGATCTTCTCTTTCATATTGAAATACTGGTCGCGGACCAACGCTTTTACTGTGCCCGCAGGATATTTCCTGTTAAAATCCGCCGCAATATCGGCTAGCAGGTTTTTGCGCCCGATAAATTTGTCAAAATCATGATCCCGGATGATGTAATCCATACGGGCCTTCTCCACGGTACCTTCAATACGCGTCAGGTGGAAAAACCCTTGATACCCTTCTGTATGCTCCGGCCGGTCGTTTAGCGGGAGCATCGAATGCAGGTCGATTGCTATCTGTAAGGCATTGATCATTTTATCCTTTGCAGTGCCCGGATGGACATTCCGCCCCTGAATATTCACCACGGCGGCCGCAGCATTGAAATTCTCATATTCCAGTTCACCTATCGGACCTCCGTCGACCGTATAGGCAAAATCGACCCCGAACTTCTTTACATCAAAGAGGTCGGCACCGCGGCCAATCTCCTCATCCGGGGTGAATCCAATACGGATTTTCCCATGTTGGATCTCCGGATGCTCATGCAGAAACTTTATCGCCTCCATGATTTCGGTGATACCTGCTTTATCGTCCGCCCCGAGCAGGGTCGTTCCGTCGGTCACGATCAGATCCTGTCCTGTATATTTCAACAATTCCGGAAATTCAGCAGTGCTCATCCTTACCGAACCATCGATTTCCAGATTGATATCCTGGCCGTCATATTGTTTGATTATATGGGGATTGGCATTTTTCCCCGAATAATCAGGACTGGTATCCATGTGGGCAATGAAGCCGATCACCGGGACTTGCCCGGGTATGTTACATTCAAGGGATGCCATGATGTACCCGTTCCTGTCAAGCGAAACCTCAGTACACCCTATCTCTATAAGATCTGCCATTAGGACACGCGCCAGGTCCATTTGTCCTGAGGTGCTGGGGCAGGTGGAAGAATGGCTGTCGGATTGCGTATCGATCCTGACGTAACGGAAGAACCGCCCGGCTATTGAGTCTGTGGTCAGCATATTATTGTTTGATAAGCGAAGGTAGGGAAAATCGTGAAGCGTGAAACGTGAAGCGGAAGACGGTATGCCGTAGGGGAGGAGCAACGGCTCCTCCTTTTTTCCGGGAGGCAATATCGGCAGCATTGTCATCCCCGCGAAGGCGGGGACTCCTCCTCCCCAACCTCCGGATCGGTCATTTCCGGCAAATAAACAGCTGCCTCCCCGGCCGGCAATGAATCTACATTCTTGAGGCTCCGCTGGATGGCTTTGGTGCGCGTACCTACGAGATCATCGAGCTGTGAAGTGGCGGTATGGAGATTTTTCTGGGCCTTGTCAAGCAGTCCTCCAAACTTGCCAAATTCGGTTTTCACTGCCCCCAGTATGCGCCAGACCTCACTGCTCCTCTTTTGGATAGCCAGCGTTTTAAATCCCATCTGGAGACTGTTGAGGATGGCTGCCAGGGTAGTGGGACCGGTAACAATGATGCGGAAATCCCGCTGGAGGGTCTCCATCAGCGATGCTCTGCGGACGACTTCCGCATAGACACCCTCAAAAGGAAGGAACATGATCCCGAACTCAGTGGTGTTGGGCGGATCGATATATTTATCTTTTATGTCTTTGGCCATTTTTTTGATGGTGATTTCCAGTTTTTTGGAAGCGGCATCAATGGCTTCCAAATTGGCAACTTCGTAGGCTTCGGTGAGTTGGATGTAATCCTCCTGCGGAAATTTGGCATCGATTGGCAAATAAACGACACTTCCATCATCCTCTTTTCCAGGCATTTTCAACGCAAATTCAACTACTTCGGATGAACCTTTTTTTGTTTTCACGTTCGCTTCATATTGCTCCGGGGCCAGAATCTGTTCAAGCAGCATTTCCAGTCTGACCTCCCCCAGCCCGCCCCGCATCTTCACATTGCTGAGCACTTTCTTCAGCCCGCCCACATCCTGGGCCAGGGTCTGCATTTCACCCAACCCCTTTTGAACATTCTCCAACTGACGGCTTACCACCTCGAAGGATTGTCCCAGTCGTTCATTCAAAGTTTTTTGCAGCTTTTCATCCACCGTTTGCCGCATTTCATCCAGCTTCTTCTGATTTCCCGTGTTCATCTCCCCGAGTTTCTCCTCCACCTTGGTGCTGATCTTATCCAGCTGAAGATTCATCCGGTCGGAGAATTCTTTCAGATTTTTTGTCAGCTCTTCACGGTTTATCTTATTGTTTTCTTCTGTTTTCCCTGTTAATCCGGTCATCTGCTCATTAATGGCCTTGGTCAGGTTGGTCAGCGATTGCTGCGATGAATCGATCAATCCTTTCAGCTGCTCGGCCTGATCCTTCGAAATCCCACTTAAAGTGGCCAGAAATGACTGCTGGAAAGTGGTGAGAATATTGTTTTGCTCCAGCCGGTTGGATTTGATCTCATCTTTCACCGCGGCTTCAATCCTGGCTGAGTTCTTCACGATTTCAGCCAGCAGCTTTTCACTTTTGTCTTCCGTTTTACCCGATCTGAAAGCAATTTGAAGACCAATAACTACAATTAATAGTAAAAGTATGATAATCAATAAGATAGTTTCCATGGGACCAAAGGGTATAAGCGTAGTGAAGGTAGGTTTTTCCGTTGGGACGATCACCGGTAAATTCCAAAAAACAATACCCAAAATCCAAAATAATCCCAAATCCTAATATTCAACTCTCAAACCTGCCGACATTATCATATTAGCATATTAGCTCATTAGCATATTAGCGTTAGCATTTTAGCAAATTCTTCGTATTTTTCCATATTGCTTCACCCACATGATTGCCAGTATCTTTAATAATTTCAGCCATCAGGGCCTTTTTTGGCTACTCCTGGATATTGCGCTCCTGCTTTCCATTCTGGTGATGGTAGTGGTAATCATCATGGAAAACCAGGATCCGATTAAAACCCTCTCCTGGATACTCATCCTGTTCCTGATACCTGTTGGTGGAATAATCCTGTATATTTATTTCGGGGTCAATCCGAAAAAGCGAAAGATGATCATCCTCAAGGAGATGGCCGACCGGATGTCGCTCGACCGGCTCATCCAGGACCAGATGATCCGCCTGAACAAGAAGGTATTTATCCGTGATCAGCGCCTGGCTCCCAAACGGCACCTGATGAAGCTTCTTCTGAATAATTCAAAGGCATTAATTACCGAATACAATAATATCCGGGTGCTGAATAACGGCCGCCAGACTTTCGGTTCCATCATTTATGAGCTTGAAAACGCGCGTGACCACATTCATCTGGAATTCTATATCATTGAGGATGACCAGATAGGTAACCGGATCAAGGAAATCCTCATCCGTAAAGCCCAGTCCGGATGTGAGGTCAAAGTCATGTATGACGATCTGGGCAGCTGGTCCTTATCGAGGAAATATATCCGCGAACTCACGACCTCCGGGGTGAAGGTGATCAGCTTCATGCCGGTTAAAACGTATGCTTTCGCCAACAAGGTCAATTTCAGGCTGCACCGCAAAATCATTGTCATCGATGGCCGGATAGGCTTTGTCGGCGGGATTAACATTGCCGACCGTTACCTCCGCGGATTGGGAAAGAATAACCGTTGGCGCGATACCCATCTCCGGCTCGAAGGGGAATCGGTCAGAAGCCTTCAGGCCATCTTCCTCCTCGACTGGAATTATGCCAATAACACGTCGGATTATGATCTGAGGTATTTTCCCGATAATGCCGTTACCGAACAAAAACTCGTCCAGATCGTCGCCAGCGGACCGGATTCGGATTGGGAAAGTATCATGCAGGCCTATTTTGCCGCGATAGCTACCGCAACCCGGTATGTATACATCTCAACCCCGTATTTCCTCCCTAACCAGAGTATCCTTACCGCATTAAAAACCGCCGCGTTGAGCGGGATAGAAGTCAGACTGCTGCTGCCCGAAAGGAACGATTCCTGGATGGTGTGGCGCAGCAGCCGTTCGTATCTTAAAGAGTTACTGGAGGCCGGAGTCCATGTGTATTTTTACCTTAAAGGTTTCACTCACAGCAAGCTGATGATTGTGGATGATGTTTTTGCATCAGTGGGCACGGCCAACATGGACATCCGCAGCTTTAACCAGGATTTTGAGGCCAATGCGCTGATTTATAATGAAACAATCGCGAATCAGCTGAAACAGGACTACGAAGATGACATCAGGAATTCCAAGGAAATCTTCCTGGATGTGTGGGAACAGCGTAAAGTTTTTGAAAAAGTGCAGGAATCGGTAGCCAGGATGTTCAGTCCGCTCCTGTAAAATCAGAATAATTTTTGCCGCTTGATTAGCAGGGGCAGGAGTACCTCACGAAAATCCTGCCGGATATCGGCTTCCACAAAATCAATGTCGAACTGACCGCAGCGCAACTTGATATCCGAAAAATAACCGCTGATCTTTTCCCTGTATTGCGTCCTGATCTCAGCAGGATTAACGCGGATACTCTGCCCGGTTTCCATATCCACAAACTTGTGCGGACGGTTGGAAAAATCAAAGGCTTCTTCGAGCTTGTGGTCCTTTACATGGAAAAGGATCACCTCATGTTTGTTATAACGGAAATGCCTCAGGGCGGAAAAAAGTTCTTCAGGATCCGATTCATCCAGCATATCGGTAAACAAAACCACCAGGCTTCTTTTGGGGTACATTTCCGCCAGCTGGTGCATGACAACCGCGGAATTGGTCGGCCGGTTCAGGTTTTGCTTGATCAGCGAGGGGTTGGACCGCTCCAGTAAACGGCTCATCTCGGCAAACAGGTTCTGGTTGTGCACTTCACTGACCTTGGAAGGGGTGGTCAGCTCAATATCACCCGAGAAAAGCGTTAGTCCGACGGCATCGCGCTGCCTGCGCAACAGCCGCATCATTGCGGCAGCCGTATAAACGGAGAAAAAGAGTTTGCTGATCGCTTTCCGGTCGGGGTTCGGAAAAAGCATCGAGGAGGAGGTGTCAACAATGAACTGAGCCCTCAGGTTGGTCTCTTCTTCATAGCGCTTGACAAAATACTTATCTGTCCGGCCATACAATTTCCAATCGATGTGCCTGATGGACTCACCCGGATTGTAATGGCGGTATTCGGCAAATTCAACGCTGAAACCATGATAAGGGCTTCGGTGCAAGCCGGTGATGAAACCTTCGACTACCTGGCGGGCAATAAGGTCAATCTCATACAGATTGCCCCACTCTTCTATCTCTGCAAGATTTTTCGTAAGCGCGGCCCCGGCACTATTTTAACAGTGCATCAATTTTGTTTACCAGCGCACCTTTCGGTACAACACCTACTTGTTTGTCAACCACCTGGCCGCCTTTGAAAAACAGTATGGTCGGGATATTGCGGATCCCGTATTTTGCTGATATGCCGGGGTTGCTGTCAACATCTACTTTGCCCACCACAACGCGGCCTTCATATTCTGTTGATAATTCCTTGACGATAGGGGTGAGCATGCGGCAAGGTCCGCACCATTCGGCCCAGAAATCTACTACTGCCGGTTTGCCGGCGTCAATCACAACGTCCTGAAAATTAGAATCAGTGATGTCAATGGTCATAGCTATAATTTTTAAAATTCCAATCAGATAATTCTTTGCAAAAATAAGGATTTAACGGACGACTTCTGACTTTAATCTATCTTAAAGTCAAATTCCGGATGATTTTTAAGATAAAGAAGAAACTCCTTGTTCAATTCCACGCGAAAACTCCGGCTGAACAAGTCGATGCTGATTTTCTGAAGCGATTCATACACCTTGAACTTCAGCATGGTTTTCCCTTTATATTTTTGAACCTTTCCAACGATCTCATTTACAAGTTCTTTATTGATAGAATCCAGGGAGATGGTTAATGTGACCGACTTGATCATTTTTTCACCTACATCCGCCAGCAGATTCATTTCCTTTACTTTGAACTCGAATTCCCCTTCATTGAACCGGTGGGCTTCCACTTTTCCCGAGAGCAGTAATGCGTATCCCGGCTGCATGTAGTTTTTAAAAGTCAGATATTCAGGGGAGAAGAAGGTAAAAGTGTGGGTATCGGAAAAATCTTCCATCGACATGCGTCCGAACGGTTTTCCGTTTTTAGTGATCTTATGCTCGACAGAGGTCACGATACCGGCCAGTTTCAGGTCTTTTCCCTTCAGGGTTGAAATATCCTGCAGGTCCGCAAAATTGGAGTTGGTGAAATGATCGATGACCAACCGGTACTCATCCAGCGGATGGGCGGATAAATAAATGCCGACATGCTCTTTCTCGAGGTTCAGTTGCTGCAGGCTGCTCCAGGGTTCTGAAGGCCGGGGCTCCGGCCGGGAGGGCTTGATTTCTGAGATTCCCCCGAAAAGGCTGATCTGGCTTCCTGCGTTTTCATCCTGAACCTTGGCTCCGTAACGAAGCAGCTGCTCAATGAAATTCTGCCCTTTTTCATCCTCCGAAAAGAACTGAAAACGCTGATATTTAGATAAATCATCCAGGGCGCCGCTGACCGCCATCGATTCAACCACTTTTTTGTTCAGTGTTTTCAGACTGATGCGCTCCACCATGTCGTAAATATCCTTAAAAGGGCCTTTGCTGTTGCGCTCCTGAACCAGAGCCTCAACAATACCGGCCCCGATCCCTTTCACGGCTGCCAGTCCGAAACGGATATTCCCGTCTTTGTTTACGGTGAATTTCAAATAACTTTCATTGACATCCGGACCCAGCACCTGCATGCCCATCCGGCGGCATTCATCCATGATAAAGGTTATTTTCTTGATATCGTTCAGGTTGCGCGTTAGCACCGCGGCCATATATTCTGCCGGGTAATGGGCCTTCAGATAAGCCGTCTGGAAAGCCACCACAGCATAACCGGCGGAGTGCGAACGGTTAAAGCCGTAATTGGCAAATTCCATCATAATATCGAATATTTCCACTGCCTTGGCTTTATCGACTCCGTTTTTCTCTGCCCCGATAATAAACCCGGCCTTTTCGCTCTCCATCACGTCCATTTTCTTCTTTCCCATAGCACGCCGCAGGTTGTCGGCTTTCGCCAGTGAGAATCCCCCGATCACCTGGGCAGTCTGCATGATCTGTTCCTGGTAAACCATGATGCCGTAAGTGTCCTTCAGGATTTCCTCCAGCCAGGGGTGTGGATACTCCACCACCTCGAGACCGAACTTGCGTTTGATGAAACCGTTGATATACTGCATCGGACCCGGCCGGTACAGGGCGTTCATTGCTATAAGATCTTCGAGGGTGGTCGGTTTCAGGTCCTTCAGGTAGGCCCGCATGCCAGGCGATTCAAACTGGAAAGTCCCTACTGTTTCCCCCTTCTGATATAACTCAAACGTTTTGGGATCCTCATAGGAGATCGTATCCATAACAACATCGATCCCGCGGGAAAGCTTGATGTTTTCCAGGGCATCCCGGATGATCGAAAGGGTTTTCAATCCGAGAAAGTCCATCTTCAGCATGCCGACCTCCTCCAGATAATGTCCGTCGAACTGGGTAATCATCAGATCGGTTTCCTTGGAGATGGCCACCGGTATGTGGTCTATCAAAGGATCCCGTCCGATAATCACCCCGCAGGCATGAATTCCGGTCTGACGGATCGAACCCTCGAGTATCTTGGCCATTTCGAGCGTCTTCCGGATCAACGGATCGCCGCTGGAAAGCTCAATCTTCAGTTCCGGAACATCGGCAAAAGCCTTGGTCAGGGTAACATCCGGTCCGTCGGGAATGAGCTTGGCCAGCCGGTTGGCCTCAGGCAACGGAAGATTTATGACCCGGGCGACATCCCTGATGGCCATCTTGGCACCCATCGAGCCAAAGGTAATCACCTGGGCTACACGCTCCTTGCCATATTTTTCCAGCACATATTTCATGACTTCCTCACGCCCGTCATCATCGAAATCAATGTCGATATCCGGCATGGATATCCGTTCCGGGTTCAGAAACCGTTCAAAAAGAAGCTTATATTTAATCGGATCTATATCTGTTATCCCGATACAATAGGCTACTGCCGAACCCGCCGCTGATCCCCTTCCGGGTCCGACTGAAACTTTCCTTTCACGCGCAGCACGGATAAAATCCTGAACAATAAGGAAGTACCCTGCGAATTTCATCTTCGCAATCACACATAATTCAAAATCAATGCGTTCCCTGATGGCATCAGTCATCTCAGGATATCGCCTTTTAGATCCCTCATAAGCTAGATGATGCAGATAATCATCCTGTGTTTCGAATGCTTCCGGCATCTTGAATTCAGGCAGCAGCACCTCCCTTTTGAGGTCAAAAAATTCAATTTTTTCGGCGACTTTCAAAGTGTTGGAAATCGACTCGGGCGCATCGGGGAAAAGCAGGCTCATTTCCTCGACGGTCTTGAAAAACTCTTGTCCGATGAATTTCATCCGGCTGGTATCGTTGATATCTTTCCCCGTGCTTAAGCAAAGAAGGATATCCTGGGCCTCGGCATCTTTCTCATTCAGGTAATGAACGTCATTGGTGGCGATCAGGTCCACCCCGTGTTTACGGGCAAGCTTGATCAATAAAGGGTTAACCTGTTTTTGTTCGGGATGGCCATGATCCTGCAGCTCGATATAGAAATCTTCTCCGAACAGAGCAATGTACTTGAGCAATACCTCTTCAGCGGCCGTTTCACTGATCCGTGCCGCACGTGGCAGCTCGCCTGCCAGACAGGAGGAGCAGGCGATCAGGTCCTCGTGGTAAAGGTTCAGGAGTTCCCAGTCGATGCGGGGCTTGTAATAAAAACCCTCCAGATAGGCCATGGATACCATCTTAATCAGGTTATGATACCCGTTGATGTTTTTGGCCAGCAGAATCAGGTGAAACCGACTCCGGTCCTCAATATCAGATTTGTCCTTTCTGCCTTTAGGCGCCAGGTATACCTCACATCCCAGGATGGGTTTAATGTTCTTGGCTTTGGCCGCATCGAAAAAATGCTTGATCCCGAACATGTTCCCATGATCGGTTATGGCCACGGCCGGCATGCCCAGTTCAACGGCACGGTCCATCAAAGCATCGATGGGCGTGGCCCCGTCGAGGATGGAATATTGGGTATGGAGATGAAGATGTACGAAGTCGCTCATTGGGGTCAAAATTAGCCAGTATTGACCGGGTTGATGGCGGTGTTTAAAACTCTTTTAAAAGTTAAATACTTTTGGAGAACAGGATATTTATGGTATCTTTGCGCCACTAAAATTTTTAAAGATCTAATTATCAGTAAGCATGCCAGCAAAAATCAGATTAGCCAGACACGGGAAAAAATCCCGTCCGTACTACTTCATCGTAGTTGCGGATAGCAGGGCACCACGGGATGGTAAGTTCATTGAGAGGATTGGTAACTACAATCCTGTCACGAATCCTGCTACCATTGAAATTGACTTTGACAAGGCATTATCATGGTTGCAAAAAGGTGCGCTGCCGACTGATACCGTTCGTTCGTTATTACTTCAGAAAGGGGTTCTGTACAAGAACCACCTTTTGAAAGGTGTCAAAAAAGGTGCTCTCACCGAAGAGCAGGTTGAACAGAAATTTCAGGAATGGGTCGCCGCAAGCGAACAGAAACTGAAAAGTGCCGTAAGTAAAAAGGATGCCGACAAGCGGGATGATTTAAAGAGCCGTTTTGCCGCCGAAACTAAGGTTAAAGAGGCCCGCGCCGCTGCTTTGGCTAAGAAAAATGCCAAGGAAGCCGCTGCCGCCCATGCTGAAGAGGAACCCATCCAGGTTACTCTGGCAAAACCCGAAGAAGAAGAAAAAGAGGAAGCTCCGGCTGAATAATCCGCAGTTCAGTCTCTTACAACGAATAAAAAAAGCTGCCCGGTGACCGGGCAGCTTTTTTTTATCCTCCCAACCAGTGACGGAAGGCTTTTTCTTTTCGCCTTCCTATGATTCTTCTTTCTGAATTCCGTTTCGTATATTTGTTCTGGTCCCCCCCGGATAGATTTAAAAATTTGTTATGGCATTTGACAATGCTATATATTTTCATTTAAAGACTTAGCTCATCCTGAGAAAAGCGTTATGACCAAAACTGCTTCTTTCTTTATACTGGCGCTGATGGTTCTTGCCTGTGACAGAAATCATAAACCCATAATCGCCGATCTTACCTGCACTCCGGCAGGTGGCAGTGCGGGTACCACTTTTACTTTAAAAGTTTTGGCTTCAGACGAGGATGGTGACATAATTACCTATTTGTGGACAGCTGACGATGGCAATTTTACCACTTTGGTAAATTCAAGGGAGGTAAAATGGAGATCACCAGTGACGGGGGGAGGGAAAATATTTTCCGTCAGTGTTAAGGTTTCTGATGGTGAAAAGGAAACGATACGTAGTTATCCAATTCAGTTGGGCGAAGCCTTATTGGGAAGCGTATCCGGGGTGGTCAATTTCACCAATTTTAAAATTCCGGTACCTGAAGTCAGTATTTCGATTGCCGGCAAAAATACAACCACTGATCCTGACGGACATTTCTTTATTGCCGGGATTCCGGCCATAAGTGATACCCTATATGCGGGTAAACCATCATTTTCATCGGTTAAATCGGTTGTTAATATTCCCGCCAATGATACGCTGGCAGTGGTTCTGGAACTAACTTCTGTAAATTTTTCAACTAAAGTGTATGGAACGGTCAAGGATCAGGATGGCTTGCCGTTGGATAGTGCCAAAGTTGTTGTCCTTAATCCGGATGGCACACCGAGCAAATTGAAAGCAATTACGGATGAGTCAGGTTCCTTCAGGCTTCTGTATATTCCTTTCGGTGAAAGAACCATCATAGCTTCCAAAGAAGAAACTACTGAAGCCAGCTACGCGCAATTGACGAAACCAGTCAATCTTAATGATTTGCAGATCCAACTAAGTCTTGTGCTTCAAAAAACCAGTTTCAGCGGAAGTTTTACCGATCTCCGCGATCAGCACGTTTATACTTACAAAAAAATCGGTTCACAATTCTGGATGACCCAAAACCTGGCCTACCTTCCGGAAGTCAGCCCACCTGACATGCTATCAACAAGGGAACCCAATTATTACGTATATGGTTACGAAGGTACCGATACCGCAGCGGCCAATGATACAGATAGATATAGACTATTTGGTGTGCTGTACAACTGGCCCGCCGAGAAAGCAGCTTGTCCAACCGGATGGCATGTGCCCAGCATGTACGAATGGGACAATCTCTTTTACTTTTTGGAGCCGGGTGCAGCCAGGAAAATGAAGTCATCGACCGACTGGAACGGTCGCGGTGGCGGTTCAAATAGTAGCGGTTTGAATGTTTTTCCTTCCGGGCAACTTAAAATTGACGAGACCTTTGCAGCATCTGGAGATGCTGCTTATTTCTGGTCTTCAACCGGGGGGGCTTATACCCAGCCTGGATTCAGAAGCCTGCGATTCGATTCCAATGAATTGACGACTAACCAAGGTTCAGAAAAGATGGGATGTTCGATTCGCTGTGTCCGAAACAATTGAGATCATTACTTTAATGCACACCCCGGATGAATGTATCTTTCATGAACCTGATTCAATACACATAGGGTAATGAAAAAATTTCTGGTTGTTGGTTTAATATATTTCAGTTTTATCCGCTGCTCCAATGAGATTGATATTCATGTGAATCTTGGCTATTTGCCGGTTGTTTACTGCATTCTCAACCTGAACTCTGAAACTCAACACGTCAGAGTTAGCCGCACTTATCGTTCGGATTCGGAAAACACTGGAAAGCCCCCGGTATCTGATAGTTTGATCATCAGAGAACCGTGCGAAATTTATATTGAAAAATGGTCTGACGAAAAATTGGTTGAAACTTACCTTTTCACCAAGACGGGTAATTCTAAAGATTCCGGGTTTTTTCCAGTTCAGGGCCAGGAAACATATTCGTCAAATTTTCACGCTCAACCATTGACCCGCTACCTCCTTTATGTCTATTTCCCGGATATTAACAAAGTGGTATCTGGTGTAACATTAACTACGAGTTATCCGGTCTCCGAGGACCCAAAGCCGGATTTGCCCAGATCGATAACAATAACCCGTGAACGGGGATACACCGCCAGATGGTTTACAGTCAGGCAGGCAGGCATTTACCAGGGAGTTTTCTCCCTCATCTATCTGGAAAGTCTGGGTGAAGGCACAACCTTCCATTCCATTCAATGGTTTTTGCCAAATGTTTTAAACGACAGACCTGATGAACTCATCACACAGGAAATTAACCCCAAACGGTTTTTCGACAGACTTGTCCAGGGAATACCGGTAATTCCCGATATACAGCGGGAACTGGTTGGTGTGGAATTTACTTTGATCGCCGGAGGTGAAGAAATTGGTTTGTCACTCAGGACTTCGGATATTCAAGGGTTTTCGACCAGCAGTGATTATACCAATCTGGATAATGGAATCGGGTTGTTTTCTTCAATAGCCAGAACCCATGTCCGGAACCTAGTTTTTTCTAATCTGACCGAGGATGCGATCTGTACCGATCCGGAATTGAAATTTCTGAATTTTAAAAAATCAGGATCACATGAATAATAACGGTAATTGGATTAAGTGGCTGTTTTTTGGATTTTGTTCAATAATTATGGCTTCCTGCGTTGACAATAATGGCGGACCTGATAAACCTCCCGCCGATCCGGCCACCGGAATATTGGAAGTCGATTTTAAACTTCCCCCGATCGAATTTTTATCTGATTCAAGAATACACCGGGTGCAATTATGTTTAGGTTATAACCAGGACAGTATTTACCGCAGCCTTTTCTTCGATTGTGCAAATATGTCCGATATTTTGCAGTCCTATTCCTTTATCCTTGCTCCTGGAATTTATTACTATATGGCAGGTATTACTTGCAGTGCACAGGGAGATTCCTGCTCCTGGGCAGGTTTTCCAGGGGGGCGGTATGGTATCCGTTATTCTATCACTCGTGTAGAGATAAAAGCTGGAGTAAAAACAACCTCAAGTCCTGGATTTCAATGAAATCATCGGGAACCAAATTGATCTGCTTTTGCTGGCTGGCTGCATTTCTGTGCGGGTGTCACGAAGATGTGTTTGTTGCCAAACCCGAAATAAAACTCATCACGACACCGGGACCTTCCGGACTAACCACCGACTATTTTACCTTTGATGCCCGTCAAACCATCAACCCATCCGGAGGAGGCAAGTTGTTTTTCAGATGGAATTTCGGTGAGGATTCTGGCTGGGACAGCCAGCTTTCGAAAGATCCGCTAAAAATCAAGCGATTTCTTAAACCCGGAAAATTTGTGGTCACCTTGTATGCCCTTAATTCAAAGGGCTATTCAGATACCACCTATTATGATGTTACTATTACACAAGGCCGGTCAGCACCGCGTCCGGCTATCCGAATGCTTCCCGATACCGGTAATTTTCTTACTCCATTTCAATTTGATGCCGGGCAAACCCGCGATGATGAGGATTCCCTGAGCACATTGAAATTCAAGTGGGACTATAATGGTGATGGGTTTTGGGACACGGAATTTGATACCACACCCATTGGTCATTATGTTTTTGGAGCCGAGGGTAATTTTAAGCCGATTGTTGAAGTATTGGATCCCACCGGTTTAAGAGCGATCGGGCATGCAACGGTTTTTGTTAATAGTATTGATTCTGATATTATTCCCGACTTCAGCTGGTCCCCAATGGATGGTGAGGTGGGAGATACTATTCTTTTTGATGCCTCAACAAGTTATCATCTGACAAATAGTCTGGCAATATTTCAATATTCATGGCGGTTGGAGGAAGGCGAGGGTTGGACCCTGCCTGCTGATACGCCCACAATTTACCATCGCTTCAGGACGTATAAAGATCAGTATGTACTACTGAAGGTAACCGATCAAAGGGGTTTGTTCAATTCGATTACTAAACCCATTCACCTGGATCCGGAAAATTTTCCGCCCAAAGCGAATTTTGAGGTTAGTGTTCCCTATGGAAATATCCGGACTCAATTCCGGTTAAATGCCTGGAATTCCTCAGATGATCATGACACAGTAGGAAATTTATTGGTCAGATGGGATTTTGACGGAGATCGTATCTGGGATACCGGTTATTCAACAGAGAAAATCCTTTATCATCAATATTCATCTGCCGGACATTTTAACCTGACCATTGAAGTGATGGATTCCAAGGGACTGACTTCAACTTTTAGCCGGAAAGTACTGGTAAGTCCATGGGAAAATGAAACTGGAATGATCCGGGACAACAGGGATATGCAGTATTATGGAACTGTTAAGATCGGAGAGCGTTGGTGGATGGCCGAAAACCTGAAATATGACTTTATAAAGTATGATGAAACACATTCCAGCATGGCTCCTTTTTATATGATGTTTCCAAGCCTCCCTCTCAACGAAAATCGAACTAATGTGGAAGCTTACGGCCGGTTTTATTATGTCCGGGATGCAGTGGCAAATCGGGGATCAATAGGCGAGGATTTAGTGCACCCGCTCTGTCCTGATGGCTGGAGCATCCCGACAAAGGAGGAATGGGAACAATTGATCACCGATACCCATGCGGAAAATAAACCCGAGAACCTAATCCTGGGAGGGAACAGTGATTTTAATGGAACCTATATGGGCTATGCAGATTATGCATTTGTTTATTCGGGGCAAATGATTGTTGACACAGTCTTTACGTTCAAGGACACCTTTAAAAAAGCATGGTATTTTTCAACCAGTCAACCTGAGAATGAAAACCGTGCAGACTTATTCATGATAAAGATCGACCGGACAGGGCCTGAACTATGGACCGGGTGGGAGAATCTCAATCTTTACATTCCGATCAGGTGCATAATGGATAAGTAAGAGAGTATTCCAAATAAATGGTATCTGCCCTTCTGTATTAATGAACCCCAAATTGCCAGCCAATGGACAAATAATGGAGATTTGATTGCCTCAAGCTGGTAGTCGAGACCGGAATCAAACTTTAGTTTCACCATCAGACTCTTTGTGTTCAGGTAATTTACCGGATCCCTTCGCCAAATTCTTTTCTTCTGATTTTACTAGCCGCTCCATTTTTTTGATATCTTCCTCAGGCGGAAGAGCTTCCGGCTTGATACCTCTTTGACCCAGCATTTTACGAACACTTTTATTGTTCTGGATGTGCTCGGTCGTTATAGTCTCTTCGCCTTTTAAATCATCCTGAATAACATTATGGTTCGTCATTTCGGTCGCCAGATTTTTTGCAGCTATGGTTAAAGTCGGCAAGAAATCAGCTAAAGGTCTTGATCCAATAATTCCGTATCTAACCTTCATCAATTGAGTCGAATTGCCACCAAATAATGCAGCATCACCCTTTGATCTGATCCGGGCGAATCCTTGATCGTCAACTCCTCGTTCATAAATATTCTGAGATAAAGCTTTTTCTGATTCCCTTAACCGCTCTCTTGCTTCCAATCGTGCTTGTTGTCGCATCCGATCTTCAATAAGCTCTTGTTTTCGGGTTTGCATGGCAAAATAGCTTTGAGCAAAAGCAATTTCTTCTTTCCTGGGATCTCCGTTCTGAGCAACTAAATAGCAAGCGAATCGGGTAAGCATAAAATCATCAATTTTACGCTTTGCCTGACTACCCAGGTCGACCATTTTCGTGACGCCACGAAAATGGTCGTCAGGATCATATCCGGTTGACTTACAAGAATCTACGGCACGGTTTATAGCTGTTAAAAAATTCTCCCAACGGTTATACCCAAAGGGTTCCATCAGATCGCGGGCAAACCAGAACTCTATATTTTCTTCAGTAATACCTTGTATCAGACCGTCAAGTTTTGACTGCATCAATTGAATGATTCCTTTATCAATCATGTTGTGGATTCCGTTTTTCGTTTTGATAGAATCCTGATAGAACTATTCGGAAATTCCGAATAATTGCCTCAATACTCAGGATACCATCACAAAATGTAGTCATTATATATTCATTTCATTATGCCACGACAATGATTGTCCGGGTCATATCCGGTGAAGTTAGGAAAATCAATGATTTTTCCCATCGAAATTGTTGAGGCTGCAACATTATCCGTTTGGCTGGCAGGTTTTTAAGGTCAGGCATCAATTGCTGATTAATTAGAATTTGCGTCTTATCCTGTTAGCGTAAGTAACAAACTGAACTTAAAGACCGTTACCTTTGTTTATTATTCTGTAAAATAGTATAACATGCCTGTGCACCTGAAATCAGGACTACGGATCAGCGACCAGGGAGTGGTCTTTGATCCGTCAACCGGAGAATCATTTACCTTGAATCCGACCGGATTGGCAATCCTAAAGCTGTTAGCCGAGGGTGTTGATGAAAACGGGATTTTCGAAAAGATCAGTAACGAGTACCAAATATCAAGACCTGAATTTGACAGGTACTATCTCGATTTTGTTTCCGTTTTAAAATCAAGCCAACTGTTGGATACCGATGCGTGAAAAATTGACGATTGCCGTCAGCGGCCTGAATAACATTGATAATCCGGGCCCTGGCGTACCTGTGATCCGCGGACTCCGCGAATCATCTCTTTTTGAAACCAGGATCTTGGGCATTGCCTACGAAAACCTGGAACCCGGTATATACATGGAAGGCGTGGCCGATAAAGTGTACCAGTTTCCTTACCCTTCGCAGGGCATGGATCCGGTATTGGCCAGGTTGGAGTCAATCAACCAATCCGACCCGATCGACGTGCTCATCCCGAATTTTGATTCAGAACTGCTTCCGTTGATCAGATCGGAGGAACAGCTGAAGAAAATCGGCATCCGGACTTTTTTACCGACGATCGATCAGTATGAGGAACGGCTGAAATCCAACCTGCCTGAATACGGAAAAAAAAACGATGTCCTAGTACCTGCCAGTCAGCCCGTCAGTTCTGCCATGGAGGTCCCGAAACTCTGCCGCGAAATTCACGGACCCTGGATGATCAAGGGGAAATTTTATGATGCAATTCTCGCCCACACCCTCGACGACGCAGTGGCTGCATTTTATAAGATTTCTGCTAAATGGGGCCTGCCGGTGGTGATCCAGGAATTTGTTCAGGGAACCGAAGTCAATGTGGTCGCCCTCGGCGACGGAAAAGGTGCAACCATCTGTGCCGTACCCATGCGCAAGCTTTTCGTCACCGACAAAGGAAAAGCCTGGAGCGGAATCACCATCGCCGACCGGTACCTGCTTGATCTGACATCACGGATTATAGCCCAGACCTTCTGGCGGGGTGGGATGGAACTTGAAATGATCCGGACAACGGATAAAAAATATTACCTGGTTGAAATCAACCCGAGAATTCCGGCCTGGGTGTACCTGGCAGTCGCTGCTGGACAAAACCTGCCCGAAGCCCTGGTTCAGCTTGCACTGGGACGTCAACCCGAATCCTTTACCCGCTTTGAAGTGGGGAAAATGTTTATCCGCTATTCCTGGGACCTTATTCTCGACGCTGAAACACATCAGACATTTGCCTTAAAAGGAGAAAACTAGTATATGAGCAAGAATTTTTTTGAACCGCCGGTTATCAAGCGCATGCAGACGGGCATGCCGGGCAAAATAGGAATGCCCGGACGATTTAACCCGATTACACACATTGATAAGATCTCAGTCAGCAGCCTGATGAATCAATATGGTTCACCCCTTTTTGTCATTTCTGAAAAAACCATCCGCGAAACTTACCGGAAAGCACTCGATGCCTTCCAGTCGCGCTACCCGAAAGTGCAATTCGGATGGTCCTATAAAACAAATTATCTCGATGCCGTTTGCCGGATTTATCACCAGGAAGGATCCTGGGCCGAAGTGGTATCGGGATTTGAATACGAAAAAGCCATCCGGAACGGAGTGGGTGGCCGGCAGATCATCTTTAACGGTCCGGATAAAAGCGATGAGGATTTGCTGAAAGCTATTAATAATCACTCTTTTATCCATATCGATCATTTCGATGAACTCTATACGCTGATCCGTCTGGCTGATACATCCGCCGCGAAACCCCGTGTCGCTGTCAGGATCAATATGGATACCGGAATCTTCCCGAAATGGGACCGCTTTGGCTTCAATCTGGAAAACGGGGAGGCCATGGAGGCCATCCGTATCATCGTTGAAAGCGATAAGCTTGATCTGGTTGGACTGCATTCACATATTGGCACTTATATTACTTCGACTGCCGCTTACCGCACCGCGGCCGAAAAGCTTTCCGCTCTTGGACTTGAGATTCAAAGGAAATTCAAAGTGAAGATCTTGTACATCGATATGGGAGGCGGGTTTGCTTCCATGAACACGCTTAAAGGGGCCTATCATACTGCAGCCGATACCACACCCAGCTTCGACCAGTATGCTGATGCCATAACCGGTGCGCTCAATCGAGCCGGTTTTGATCCTGACCAGCTTCCCATGCTGATTCTTGAAACCGGAAGGGCCTTGGTTGATGATTCCGGATTTCTTGCAGGCACCGTGCTGGCAAACAAGCGTCTGAACGATGGACGTAAAGCAGCAGTCCTTGATTTTGGAGTGAACCTTCTTTTCACCTCCTTCTGGTATGACCATTCGATCCATCCCGCCCAGGAGATGTCAGAAACAACGGAGGATACCGTGGTCTATGGTCCGCTATGCATGAATATCGATATGCTTCGCGATCAGATGCAATTGCCTTTGCTCAAAAAGGGTGACCGGGTAGTCGTTCCCAGGGTAGGTGCCTATAATATGACCCAGTGGATGCAGTTCATTACTTACCGGCCCAATGTGGTACTGATCGGCACGGATGGCCTTCCTCATCTCATCCGGAAAGCCGAAACCCTGGATTCACTTACCAACCATGAATTAACGCCAGATCATCTGTCAACTTGAAACTATCAATTGATATCAAGCATTACCGCTATCTCGGAGATGGTTTCCTGAATTCATACTCTCAGGTTTTCTTCTCCGATCACCCGGTTTTTGCCCTTCTTATCATTTTGATCACCTTCATCGTGCCTGCATCTGGAATTGCCGGTATAGCAGGGGTTTGCATCTCAATTTTACTGGCTGTCTGGCTGGGCCTCGACCGGATTCTCATCTCGAAAGGAATATTCAGTTACAATACCCTTTTGGTAACCTTACCCCTCGGACTTTTCTTTCAGCCCGGATTCCCATTGATCCTGCTCGTGGTGCTTGCTGCCATTTTGACTTTCTTCCTGACGGTTGTTTTCCGGAGCGCGTTTCTGAAATCCAACCTTCCTTTCCTGAGCTGGCCCTTCTTGATCAGCTTGTGGATCATTATGCTGGCTGTCAGGCAATTCTCATCCATAGAGGTCGGAGATCAGTCCCTGTTCATTTGGAACCGCTTGTATGAAGTGGGAGGGATACCGCTGGTTCACGGGGTGGAATGGCTGAACCGTCTGTACATTCCGCAAAGTCTGAAAACCTACCTTATTTCACTGGGCGCTATTTTCTTTCAGTATAACCTGATTGCAGGCTTTGTCATAGCCTTTGGATTAATGATCTCCTCGCGGATAGCATTCCTTCTTTCCCTGACCGGATTCTTTACGGCTTATATTTTTTATGCGCTTATCGGATTGGATATTAATACGTTAAATTACACCTATATCGGATTTAACTATATCCTTACCGCAATTGCCATCGGCGGGTTTTTCATGATCCCATCTGTATTTACATTTCTTTGGACCATCATCCTCATACCGGTCGTAGCCTTACTGACGGTCAGCATGGAAGAGCTATTGGCAGGCAGCACTTTATCCATATACGCCCTTCCTTTCAACCTGGTTGTCCCGGTCTTTTTATATGCACTTCAGCAACGCAAGAGCACACCGGCCGGACTCCAACCTGTAATCATACAGCATAATTCCCCCGAGAAAAACCTGTATGCCTGGTCTAACTTTCACAACCGGCTTAGCCGGAGGGCGTGGGTACTGTTTCGCCTGCCATTCCTGGGTAAGTGGACCGTGAGCCAGGGTCATAATGGCAAGCATACTCATCAGTCGGATTGGAGGTTCGCCTGGGATTTTGTAAAAATGGGGCCCGATGACCGGACATACTCCGGCCCGGGTACTGAATTAACAGATTACCTGTGTTATGGAAAACCGGTTTATCCGGCCGGTAATGGAGTGGTGGATTCAGTGGTGGATGGTGTCCCCGATAACAAACCCGGCGATGCCAATACCACACAAAATTGGGGCAATACCGTTGTCATCATGCATGCCCCCGGATTGTACACAAAATACTCTCATCTGAAACCGGGCTCCATCCGTATTAAAACCGGAGAGTACGTCCTAACTCATACGGAATTAGCCCAGACAGGGAACTCCGGCCGTTCACCCGAGCCTCACCTGCATTTTCAATTCCAGGTGGAACCCAACATCGATGCTGCAACGCTGGATTATCCATTCGGATATTACCTGTGTGAAAAGGACGGATTGAATTCACTTAAATCTTATGATCGTCCGGCTGAACATGATCATATAGCCAACCTGATCCCCGACGGGCTGATGAAAAAAGCGCTGCATTTTGTCCCGGGACAAAAAATCAGGGTAAACCGGGCTGGAGGGAAAGACGGACTGATTAGCGAATCCTTATGGGAAGTGCATACCGATTATTACAATAATTCCTATATCTACGACCGTCAGACCCATGCAACCGCCTGGTTTGTAAATGATGACCAGCTATTCTATTTTACTCATTATGAGGGATCAAGCAATAATCCGCTGTTCTCCTTCTTTCAGTCTTGCTTTCGTGTCCCTCTCGTATTCGACCCTAAAATCACCCTCGCCGATCAACTGCCTTTATCGGTTAGCACAAAGCGCCGGATGCTCTGGCTACAGGACTGGATTGCACCGTTTTATCTGTTTCTTCAGTCTGAATTTTCTTTGACCTTTCGTGAAGCCGATGATAGCCTTAACCCTTCGGTATATAGGCTGCATTCCGGGATCAACCGCAAAGTGTTTCACAAGACCTTCGATATCAGCGAATTTAATATTCAGATATTCCGCGGCGATGGCATAAAAATTGAAAGTGATGGCAGCACTTTAGAGTTAACGAAATTAAACTCTTAACCAGATGATGATTCAAAAGCTCATAAGGCGTTCATACTGGCATATAATATCGAAATTCTTGTCAAACAGAGCATTCAGGCCAGGTTTAGTGTTACTGGGATTGTTGGTTCCACTTCTTGTATCGGCACAGGAAAAACCCTCCTTTGCCCGGATCGACAGCCTCAGTTATCAAGCCTACCTCAAGTCCGACTGGAAAAAGGTTATTGAATACAGTCGTGACGGACTAACTGCCGGATACGACTATTATTATTTGCGTGTCAGGGCAGGAATTGCTGAATTAAACCTGAAAAACCCCAACAAGGCTGCAGTCCATTTCAGGAAAGCCCTTGATTTTAGCCTGAACGACCCG
>Ga0172379_10002560_pt1 | contig 31579 bp, 37 predicted proteins | sample GrowelOW334metaG_FD_119756 | JGI IMG/M metagenome (GOLD analysis project Ga0172379, IMG submission 119756) | Groundwater microbial communities from an aquifer near a municipal landfill in Southern Ontario, Canada - Groundwater well OW334 metaG | ecosystem: Environmental > Aquatic > Deep...
CATTTGAATTAGACCTTATACCACACGCATACGTTATCGGATTTGCATTCAAACAAACTTTTACTGCAATATATTTATTTGATGATGGAATTACATTGAAAGTAAAAGTATTTTCAATATCCATAATAAGATTAACATTGTTTTGTACTGTAATAGGACTTCCTGACGGAGTTTCTCCAAAAGAACTAACTTGATAAATTATTATTGAATAATTTGATGCCGTGCCTGTTGCATGAAGAACTCCATTTTCAAAATATTGGTAAGGAGTTATACCAAAAGAAATAAATTTTCTTGTTCCATCAAATATATCAGGAATATAAAATAAAGATTGCGATACTACATCATTTACATCTCCAAAATAACTTCCAACAGTCCCACCGGAAATATATTGATTTCCTGATATTGTTTCATTTGGCATTATGTTAAGATGTTGATTATAAAAATTATCGTTTGCTTGCGATACTTGAAGATTAAGATGATTTATTTTTAATGATTTTGAAGCTTGCGTAGCGTTAGAAAAATCATATCCATCAAAAGCCTTAACTCGTATAGTATATTCTCCATTAGGAATTAATGAAACATTCCAATTAAGATTGGTTGTTGATGAAAAAGAAATATTATACCACGAACTATTATAATAATACTGAACTAAGTATTGCAATGGATCATCATTAATGTCTGTTGCAGAAAATAAATCAGAGATAATTATTCTATCATTATAAGAATAAGTATTATCAAAATCGTTAAAGATTGGTTGTTCCGGTGGAAAATTTCCAATCGCAGTTGAAATATTTACACTCGAAATATTAATTCCATCATTCATCCGAACAACACAAGTATACGTCTCAAGGTTGTGGGTGTTCGTGTGGTTTAACATAAAAGAAGTGTTCGTTGTGTATCCGGACGAAATAATTGGAATTGTATAATTTACGAAGAACGTAAAATTAAAAGTAGAAATAATATCTCCATCAGCATCATAAACATTTGTTACATTACAATAAATATCATCTGATAACGAAAGATTAGTTGAAATAATCAACGTTGCAGTCGGGAAAAAATTAGAAACTGTAATATTATTACTATTATACCAATTGCCAAATCCCATTGAATCAGAAACTCTTTGACTGCACCCGATAATATTTCCTCTAAAAACAGAACTTGAATTAATGTTTAAAGTTAAATTAGTTTGACCTGAAAGTACGCTTCCATTTTTCAACCATCTTGTTTCTGTATCTTGTTGCAAATCTCCTTCGTAATCATTGTAAACACCAAGAGTGCATGATAGAATTGAATTTTTGTAAGCAGAAGTATAATTTAATAATGGTAAAGGAGATAAGTAAGGTCTTTGATTTGGCTCTGAATTAAAAAAATAAAAAACTTTCCCTGTACCTGATACATAACTAAAAGTTAAAGTATTAGAGCCAACTGCTAAATAAGTTGATGCGCTAGTTGAATTTTTCGCATATTGAAAATCTCCATTATAATTAAATAAATTATTCGCCGCAATATTAATATTAACAGTATTGAAATAAGAAGTTCCTAACGGATAAACTGCAAGTTCCATTATTCTATCTCCGGATTGAACATTAACAATTTCTGTTCCGGTAAAAGAAGTTCTTATTCTTCCCCACCCAACATCATAAATTTTATAATTATCTGCCTGAATAAAATGAGGAATTGTAAACATAGAACGATTTAGAAAATCTCTTTCAATACACGAAGGAACGCCAAGAGCTGCTGCAATATCAACATATGCACAAATAATATCAGTTCTACTCTCATTAAATATCAATAATGGCATTAAACCAGTATCAACAGAATCATCTTCATCTAAATTTACTTTAAATGAATTTGCAGAAACATTACTACTTGCATCTAATCTTATTTGATTGTGCCAAATTCCCCTCGTTAAATCAGAAAATGTTTTTGTTATTGGACTTGTAGTAACGTTAAAAAGTTTAGTTACGTTTGGATTATAGCAAACACTATTACTATCACAAACAAAAAAACTCGCATTTAAATTTAATCCTTCAGATGCAGTAGTATAATATGCGCACTCTTGAAATTTATTTGAACTCATAGTAGAGTTGCACCAAGAATCATCAAGACAAGACACGCCATTAAATAATGGAGACTTACACACGTATGTTTTGTAAGATAACCCGGAATTGTTTGTTATGTTAATACTAAAAATTAAAGGATCATATCGTGGAACTGGGTTTGCAGATAAATTAACAGAAATATTTATTAAATTAAAATTTGGAATTTTAAAAGAATCTACTGTTGTATTTGTATCCACATTATTTTTATCAACAAACCTCACATACGTTTGAACTGTTTGACCAATATAATAACCATCTAACATCGAAATATTCGTATAACAATATCCTGTTTGATTATCATAATAAGATAATTTTTCAGAATAAGAGCCACCACCATTTAGTTTATGATAAATGGTACAGTTTGAAATAAAATCATAACCTAATATAGTATTTACTCTCGAAGAAACATTAACTATTGTATTTGTTGTGTTCGTATAATTTTGTTGTGTGGAAATGGTCGGTAAAATGTTTGAAATACCGCCATTATAACTTTGATAATATGAAAAAATATTTTTATCAGTATAACCGCACGGTGCATAAGACGGATGACACGAACCCATCCCATAACCCGATACGGAATAAGATCCCTTTGTAAGTATCAATCCGTTAAGCCAAACAGAAGCATAATCTTGAGAAGCAGTATAATATGCTTCCATAGTCATACTATTAACATTACTGATATTATTATTAGACGGTATCGTATATCTAGTATCATAATTAGCAGTTGTTGAAAAAATTGTTCCGACACTATGATAAGCATCTAAAACACCCGTTACACCCGAAATTTGTCCATACCACCAATTCGATTGATTATAATTATCATCAACATTATCAAAAGAAATTTCTAAATGATAACCCGTAGATCTAGTATAAGACCCCGTACCACCCGATACTGATGCAAACAAAGGATATTTTCCAACATCTGCAACATATGTAGTCCCGATTGCAGTCATATTTGTTACGCTTTGAATCAAAGGAGAACCATCATCATAAAATAATTCATTATAAACTTTTGAACGTCGAAGTTCAATATTTCCACTTTTACCAAATACAAATAACAAACCATTTTCATAAGTATAATTTATGTATGTTGTTTCAAAAAAAGAAGGGTTAGAAACGTTATCCGCTTTAATCACAACATAAAATCCGTTTGTTAAAGAATTATTAGGTACTGCATAGATGAAACTACTCAATAGAACTAACAAACTAAAAACTATCCACACGCCTCTTTTTTGTAAAAACATTAACCCACACCTATATATGATAATATTATATTTATAAATTGTTCCATTAACTAACCACCGAGTCAAGCACAACCAAATTTATAGGAATTAATTTTTTATTAGTAATGTCGAGTATGAAATCAATTCCTTTAAGTGAACCACAAGCTCGCACTATGCAAAAATCCCCATGTAGTGTTGCAGGTTTGCCTTTATACGAAATAAAAATTTTGTGATATAAAATGGTTTCATCAAATTTCATTCCCTCAACACCAATCATAACAGTATCTAAAGGAAAATCTTTTTTTCTTGTTGAATCAACAACAACAGGGATTCCTTTTAATTTATTTTCTTTCAAGAAAATTTGAAAATGTCCTGGAACAGATGTATTTTTATCTAACCAAATAATTTTATGAAAAATAGTGTTTTCATCTATTCTCATAATCCATCACCTGAAAAAAATCAAACTCTTTCTCTTTTAATTCATATATTTTTTTATTTAACAAAAAAGATAAACCACCCTCATATACAGAAACAACCATCAAAGGTTTTGATTTTAAAGAAATTCCATTAACAATAACCTGACGATCTGTTATTATTCTTTTCCCGATTAAAGATTTGTCTGACTTCATTGAGAAACCTTATTTTTTTTGTTATTATTATCTGATTGAAAATCATCATTAATTTTTAAAAAATAAGATAACCTAGTACGTCCATATTGCGTAAGACGAAGAATGCCTGCAATACCACCCTGATTTCCCTCTTTAATTTTTAATTCCTTTTGAACATAACCCAATTTGATTAATTGAGAAACAATAATATCTCGAGAACGTCTTGTCATTTTTCCTTGTCTTTCGACAAAAAAAGATTGTTCGACTTCATTTTTACTTAATAGTGTTTCTATAATAAAAAAAGCAATTGGAGATGTTAATAACGTCAACACCTTCGTCTTTTCAAAACTCTTTCGTCCCATATTCATAATTTTGTACCTCTTATAATATAAATTCAGTGCATTTGTTACATATATAGTGTATATATGTAATAAACACTATATACTTAATATATCCACTGTATTTAAATATGTTACGTTTGTTACATATATATGTAATAATACATATAAAACATATATTACTTTTTAACACCACAAACGACATAAAAGAGTATGGATAAAATCGCAATACTAGACTACAAAAATGACGAGGAACTAAGAAGTTTCGTCAATAAATATAGTGTTTTGTCGATTGAACACATTAGAATTATTAATTTTTGTAAAGATAGAAAAAGTCTTGATGAAGTACAAAAATTAATTAAAAGAAGTTATACTCAAACTCATAGAATAATAACTAGACTTGTTGATCACGGATTAATAAAAAGAATAAAAGATGAACACGATAACAAAACAACATACATATTATCTAATAAACTAATAACAAATCAATTACCTTTTACAGATAATCCAATAAAGGAATAATAATTTCTGTTGTTACCACAGAAAAATTTATAATACAAATTATCATTATTAAGGATACGTGAACTTATGAACAATAAAAAATTAACTCCTACTGAACAATTGGTTTATAATACTTACAAAAAAAATGAATCTAAAATAAAGTATAAATATGATTTGATTGAGATACTAGCAAAAAAACACAAGAAAAAAATGAGTGAACAAACACTTAATGTTTATTTAACAAGAATTAAAAACAAAGGAATAAAAGAATTTAATTTTTCTTTTGACTATAGTAATGATTAATATCCTTTCGCTTTAATTATTTCTTTTAATTTTTCAATATTTTCTTCTTCTAATTTTAAATGAACTTCAAGAACATTACTTCTTTTTTCTCTTCTCTGAATTAAATATAATAAATCAAGCTTTTCTAATTCATTTAAATATTGAAAAAAATATGACTTCGCTACATCATACCCTTCTAATTTATATCTTGGATATAATTTATTACTTCTACAAATTCTCTCGGGATCAGAACTAGAAATATCGTGTATTAATAATAATAATATTAACTTATTATCAGTAAGACTTTTAATAATGTCATTCTTTATTTTAATTCTTTCTAACATCATACAACTTTCAAGCTCATCCTTACTAATTTTAGAAAAATCTTTTTTTCGAAAAATTTCTTCACATGTTTTAATACCAACCCTAACATCAGAATTATGAAGTTTAGTATTTATTCCTGCAATATAATTTACAACAGATTTATCATAATTGTGTAATCCGTGTTCACATCTTTTTAATAAAATATCTATAATCTCAGTCGCATTATAAGCATCAAAAACAATAAGTTGATATTGTAAACTACTTTTTACATCATTAGTCAAAATATTATCATAAAAATATTGTTTATTTGTTATCATAATAAGTAAAACATCAGAAAATTCTTCATCTCTAGTAATATTATAAAAAATAGTATCATCTTTTAATAAATCAACTTCATCAAGTACAATTATTTTTATTTCTTTATCTTTTTTTTCTATTTTTGGATTAGAAATTCTTTTTTGAGATTTTCCAAGACACAATTGAAATTTTTGAAACATAATATCAGCAGGTAATTTTTTTTGTTCTCCTATTATTTTTTTCATAACTTGGTATGATGTGTTATAATTTCTACAATTAATAAAATGAACTTTAAAATTATATACTGTATGTGCATCATCAAGAATATATTTTAATAATTTAGTTTTTCCAGTTCCAACACCACCATATATAAGTAAATGTTGTCTTTTTCCAATTTCAAAAAATTCTAGAAGTTTACTTTGAATATTTTCTACTTCTTTTCTTTTAACAAAAAATTCTTTTTTAATATCTTTATCAATATTAAAAACATAATCATCTTTTATATTATTACTATTATGAAATCTTTCTTTTAATAATTCAATATCACTCAAAAATCACACCTCATATTATTCTCACGTTCACTCTGATACGTTTAATATGTTTAGTATATTTATAAACTTTGTGTGTGTGCTTGTAAAGTGAACGTGAATTTTATTTTATCTTTTTATAGTTCTATTCTTTTTTATTTTTATTTTTATTTATAAATAACTCATTTCACTATTTCATAATGGTTATATTTATTTATAAAGCTTTATTATATATATATATATATATATATATAACTTTAATCAATAATAATAATAAACAAAAATAATTAACTCCTTCTTTAAAAAAACTAGAAAGTTCACGTTCACTTTACAGACACATACAAAAATCAATTAAAATAATAAATTTATTTAATTAATATATTTATTAGTATATTTTTTTATCGTCTATAATTAATTTTTGTTTTTCATTTTATATCATATATCTTTTTTTTATCGAGAGTAGTAGAAATTTCACGTTCACTCCACGAGAAATTCAAAAAAATAGATAATACATAGAATAAACAGAACAGAAACTTCACGTTCACTCTACTACAAATTTCAAAATAAAAAAATAGAAATTCGATTTTCACTTTATATCATATATCTTTTTTTTATCGAGAGTAGTAGAAATTTCACGTTCGGTACAACCTTTTGAATTTTGATACGTCTAAAACAGATTTTTTAGTTTATACAGTCTATAACTACAATATAATGTACTTTAGACTATTTCTTTAGAAATTTCACGTTCACTCCACGAGAAGTTTAATGTTTTTATTACTTAATGAGGAAAAAATGATTATTTAAAGAAAGAAAATAATAATATTTTTACTTGTACAGACTAAGTAGGAGGACGACAGTGCCACTACTCGAAGTTTGAAAACAAAAAAAGGATGAAGAACAAGGGGACTCACGTTCCCTTGTTATTTTTTAATTCTTTGCTTATATGTTTTAAGAAATTTGATTTTCACTCTACACACATAATTGTTTGTTTTTCACTTTATATTTTACTTCTAAATAAAAGTGACATTAAAAGAAAAAAAGGTTTCCCCTGCACCCTTTCCAAAAAAAGAAAAAGTTTCCGTGCGAGCTGCACGGCGCAATAATGGATTATAATTATCGGTCAAGAAAAGTTCCCAATTCAAACTTATCTTTTTCATCAATATAAAAAAATAATTTTTGACCTGTTTTTTTGGTTTTAACTTTGACATCTGCTTTGACTAAATCTTGCATATATATTTTTATGGTTTTCTCTTTTAATCCAGTAATTAAAGAAAGATCAATAGCACTCATTGGATTCGGATTATTAAGAAGAGTCTCTAAAATTTTACTGATTCCTTCTCTGTTAAGAATTTCTGTCACATCAATAAGGGATTTATTTTTTTGAAGTAACTCTTGTTTAAAACTATTAAAATTAATAATATCTTGTTTTTGTAAAATGGGTTTTTCTTCAATTTTTTTAATATCGGTGATTCTTTCGTTTTTTAAAGTTTCCTTTACAACTAAACTAAGTTTTTCAATTAATTTTTCATCATTAGAATCAATTTGTTCTTTCAATTCTTCTTGCATAGTAATATATCTACTTAAATTTGAATATACAGAATCTATTTCTTTTTTTAATTTTAAATTCTCTGAATGTATATGTTCTATATATGGTGTTAATTTACTAATATGTATTTTTAAATTATAATTTTCTTCTTTTACAGAAACCATTTCTTTTCTTAAATCTAACATGTCAGACTTCACTTTATTAAAAGAAGTCATAGTTTTAATATCTAATTCTTTGTTATCTAACATCATATTGCATCAGCTAATGATTCTTTATATTTTCTTAAAAATTCAGAATTCTTTTTTAATTCTGAAACCATAAATCTGAATAAGTGACTCTTATTAGCATTAACGTATCCTTCTTTTTTTAACTTTACTATTATGTCTTTTGCATCTTTATTAACGCTTGTATAGGTTGTTAATGTTATTTTTGTCAATTTATTTATTGATTGATCTACTTTATCAATATGAACAGGAGAGTTTACTTTTTTTTCCTCTTTATGTTCTTCTTTTTTTATGGATGCAGGATTTCTATTACCAACACCCAATTTTGCCAACGCATCAGTCATTTCTGCCATTTAATATCATCTCCGCAACATTTTTAATATCTGTTTTACCAGGATTATAAAATTTCTTTGATTCTACAACTGTTTTATGATATTTTCCTGAAAATTCAATATCTTGTGTATTTCTAATAAGAGGAGTAATCTTTACATGTTTTCTTTGAGTATCAGAAAGAATTTCATTATACCATTTGTAAAGATCAGTTAAAGTATCTTTATGTTGTGTAGTAGACCTTATTTTGTTTGGAACTATCCAATATATCATATTTTTATAAAGTTCGATATTAAGAGAATTCATTAAAGTGATTCCTCCATTTATATCTTGGGAAGATAAACTTGTCGGAATAATTATTTCATGAGCATATCTTGCGACATTATTTTTTACAAATTTAGTTGCAGCCGGACAATCTATTAATATTATATCGAGAAAATCTAATTTTTCAAGGATCTTTAATTTTTCTGATAAATGAGTATCTGTATTCAGTAAAGCAAGAAAACCCTCATAACTATCCATTCTACTATCAGGCATGATGTGGAATAGATTTTTTCTTGTTGTATCCATTGCATTTGCCAAAACGATTTCTGGTAGTTCATTTGACAGTAACAAATCATATATTGTTTTTTCTTTATTTGAAGTACATTCAAACCATTGTAAACTATCTCCTTGCTTGTCTAAATCAATTAAACAAACATTAAGTCCTTTCATTGCCCACGCAGAAGCTAAGCCAGTTATTATTACACTTTTTCCAGTTCCGCCTTTATTCGTTAAAGCGGCAATTATTCTTGGATGTTTTGTTTCTTTTGATTTCATAATTTTATTGTATGTATTATTGTATTTATATAACTATTGCTTTTTATATGTATAATTGTATTGATAATTATCTGTATTTATTATTCATAAAGGTGCAATTGCATGCAATTGCCACAATTGCTGCAATTATTCATTATTTCTAGTTTATAGACGTTTTAGAACTTAGGTACAATTGCCTGCAATTGCCACAATTGTAGCAATTCTTGAATATTATACACTTATAGACGTTTTAGAACTTAGGTACAATTGCCTGCAATTGCCACAATTGTACCTAATATATTTACATTTGTATTTACTTTTATATGTATATGTTTATTTTAGATATGTATAATTATATGTATAATTATATTTACAAAGTTATGTATTATTATATTTATTTGATTATTAGTTTCAGTACCCTTTTTTCATTTTCTAAACTACTTTATCGGCTCAAATACAACAAAATTAAGAAACTGAAAAAATCCTAGTTTAACATAAATGTGCAGTTATGTTAAGTATTTTTTAGAAGTTATCGTCTAAGCAGAAAAAAAAGCGTTAAATTTATTAACTTGAAAAAATATACCCCCTCTTATGTATGGACTAATAAACAAATCGCCAAATTGCCCATACTTTAAGATTTTTTAACTTACAAAGAAAAAGGTGTTTTTTAATATGGATGAAAAATATTCACAATCAAACGAAAAGATATCAGAACTGTCTCTTAATCCTGAACAACTACAAATCTTAATGAATACTGCGAAAAACCTTCGTGATAGTGTGATTGTGCAGCTCTTAATCTGTGGTGCAAGACCATCAGAAGTAATCAATGCAGAAATAAAAAACATACAAATTACTAATAAAATTCCCGAGTTGCAACTGGATAAAAGAAAGAACACAAGAGGGGAAGATCATCCACTTAAAACAAAACTTCCTGAATCAATAATCATACCTGCTCAATGTTACAATGATATTTTAAAAATAATTGGAGATAGAAAAACAGGATATATAATTCTTAGTAGAGAAAGCAAAGAAAAACCAATGACTAGAGAAAATTTATTTTTATTAATTCGTAATCTTGCAAAAAGAGCAGGCATAGAATCTCCAAATTCATCAGTTGTGAAAGGTAAAACCGTAAACCCATATATGATCCGTCATTCAGGAATGAAAATTGCAAAGGTTGAGGAGATTGAAGAAAAAGTAAGTAAAAATTATGGTCATAGTAGTGTTGATGTTTCTCGTAAAAATTATGCGTTACCGAATCGTTTTGATAGATACAAAGCAATCAGTCATATTTTTTCAGTCATAAAAAATAAATCTGACGAAAAAGAAAATTTTGAAAAAGAGGTATTAGATATTGTTGGAAGAAATAAAATTATTCCTGAGACTGAACCCACATCACAACCCGATATAGAAAATTTGGTAAATAAGTTAGTTGAAGAAAAAATGCACATAATATTATCAAATCAAAACGAACTTAGAAAGAAACACGAACTTCTAAAAGAGCAGGTGAAAAATGCCAAAATTACCCGAAGTTTTTAGAGTCCGGACAAGACTAAAAAAAGTATTGCGAAAAGATATTTTAGTTAGAATAGATGAACTGAAAAAAGCAGTTTATTCGGAATCTTATATTGCTCATATGCCGAAGAAGAACAAAATTAAAACAAAATTTCAATTAAAAGAAGAAATTGGTTTTGAAATAGCGAACGATTTATACATGCAATTAATGTCAGACACCGAGAAATTCGATAAAGATTTAATTGCGTTCATTAATGCTTGGTTATTTAAATTAGAAAAAGTTATAGTGAAAAATATTGATGATTATAAAAAACACAGAAGTATTGTTGTAGAAATTCTTAAACAATGGTATTTTAATCAAAAATACGGTCACGCAATATGTCAAGCAAGATGGAGTGAATATAATCACGGAAAAAGAAAACAAATGTATAAAGATTTAGGAAAAATAGTTCAAAAATATCAAAAGGACAATAAACTATTTGCTTTTTTTGTGTTAGAAAAAATAGAACCTCAATTTAATCCTAGCGACATATTAGGTAATCATCAGAAAATGAAAGACATATCAAATCATTATAAAGATTTGTCTTTGAAAGAATTATTGACATTATATGTAGATTATTTAAAAGACACATTTTGTATTGATGAAATCGATAAATATTATTATGAATTAAATAATGAAACAGAAAAATTTTATTTGAATATTTTATTTGTAAATTTAATTTTAGATTTAGAAAATAAGAATATTGACGATAAGGCGATTAACTCTCATTTAAACAGAATAGGAATATCTTACGAAACAAATAGAGAGCTGTACTTCGCACTTTTCAACAAACTAAAACCGCAATCTATTGTGAATCAAGTTGAGAATATGAATTTTGACGATTTCAAAAAAGATATAGGATATTAATAAAATCTGAAAATGAAATATCCATTTGCAATGAGAATTAAATTAGTGATTATTGTATAAAACCAGGGGAAGTTATAGTCACTTCTATTACTAAACCAAATATATACCATCAAAACCCATTCTACAATTATTAAATGTATATAATTATAAAACAATTCAAAGAGATAATTAACTATCCAAACCAAACCTGCTGCAATCAAAAGAGCAACTACCAGTTCTAATAAAAACCACAGAAAAGCATTTTCCTTATGAGTAAATTTACCAAATACGAGATTATAACCTTCTCCACCTTTGTAAAAAATACCAGGAATCATTGCAGCAACAGTCAAACCAAAAAACCACGACCCAATACTAATTATTTGAGATGTAGAAGAAACAAATTCCTGTTTAAATATGATTTGAACAAACGTAAAAATAGAAGTAGCAACCAAAATACAAAGCTCAACAATCCAATATGTTTTATAATTATCTCTTGACATATATTAAAGACTATTTTTTTGATTTAAAAAATTATTGATTCGTCGTCAGTGGATTCGTATCAAAGTAGGGACTATATTGAGACATCATTCTCGACATATACGGAATAGATAGATTTGTTAATTCCTCTTTTTGTATATTGTGTGTTCTTTTTCGTCAATAAACTTCTATATTTTCGCAGTATAGATTGAATTTTCAAAACTTAAAATTGACAATACAACGAAGTTCTACTCTCTATATAGTAATTTTAGGGAGGATTTTAATGACAATAGATATACAAACAAATAGCGAGAGCCATATTGAAAAAAAAGAGTGTTCAATATGTGGAAATTTAGAAAACACAAACAACATAAAAGAAATAGACACAAAATTTTATTGTAGCGAGTGTTACGACAAAATTTTTATTGAGTGTTCTGATTGTGGGGAAATGTGCGAGAAAGCAAACGCCCACTTTTTAGAAAATGACGTAATATGTGAAAATTGTTTTGACGATAATTATAGAACTTGTAATGATTGTAATGAAATAATACATCTTGATGACACGCATTACGGCAATAATGATTATCCTTATTGCGAACATTGTTATTTTGAGAACGGACATGATGATAATAATGATGACGATATTTGTTACATAAGTAATTCTTTTAAAAAACTTAAATCAAAAACATTCAAAGAAAATAAATATAGACGTCTTATGGGTGTAGAATTGGAAACGTCAGTAAATGATTTTGATAATCAATTTAACAAAGAAACATTATCTGAAAATTGGTCTATTGTGAGTGATGGGAGTATTGACAATTCCGCAGAATTTGTATCGTGTGCTATGGGTGGGGACACATTTAATAACGAAATATTTAATTTATGTAAAAAAATAAAAGACTATGGTTATTCTGTTAATTCTTCGTGTGGGTTTCATTTACACATTAACGCAAAAAAAAGTGATGTCGCTTTTCTAAAAAACATTTTATTGATTTATTCAAAATACGAAAAATATCTTTTTTATATGTTACCGAAAAGCAGAACAGATAACCATTATTGTAAACAAATAGATATATCCGAACATTCTATTTTATCAATTAGTAACCTAAAAGAATTAAAATCAACATATTACAATACACAAAATCAAAACGTAATAAAATCAATAATAAAAACTAAATATGATGATAAACGTTACTATGGATTAAATTTACATTCTTTTTTTTATCGTGGCACAATAGAAATAAGATACCATTCGGGAACATTAAATACCAAAAAAATAATAAATTGGTCACAAATTCATTTAAGACTTTTTGATATTGCGAAGAAAAAAAACAGTTTTGAAATATTAGAAATGAAAGACACACTTAATTCTTTTTTAGATTTATTCTCAACAGATATTCAGAAATATATCATAAAAAGAATTAATGAATTTAATCAAGAAAAATTAATGCCTGAAATATTGAGTGTGATTTAAATGTGTGAAATACAATTTATCAAACGATTAGATAATAAGTTTTTGGATAGTGAGGATATTTTCTTTTTTGAAGTGATGATGATAAAAGGTAGTTTTTGGAATAAAGACGCATGGGGACTATTTAATAATTCAATACTTACAAAAAAAGAAGGTAGTTTTAAATCAATAGGTCTATTAAATTATGAATTATTAAAAAATAATTTTGTGGTCGGACATAACCGATTAGCGACAAATGGAAACGCAAACAAAAACGAAAATAACCACCCCTTTGAGAGTAAAAATTTTATTTTAGTACATAATGGTATAATTTCAAACTATGCGGAATTAACACTTAACGAAAATTTATACTTTAAGGGGGAAACTGACAGTTTAGTTATTTTACATTTAATAGAAAAATATTATCAAAAAACAAACGACATTTCAAAGGCAATAAAGAAAACGACTAAAAAATTAATTGGTAGTTATTCGGTTTTTGTTTTAGATAAAAACACAAACACCCTTTATTATTTCAAATCAGAAAATGCAAAATTTAGTTTTTGCTATATTGAAACAGAAACAAAAAAAATATTATTGGGTTCTACAAATGTAACTAATTTTAATAATTTGTATTGTGATAGAGAACAGATTTTTTATATTCCGAAGTATAAAAAACACGCCACCATGAACGCAAAAAGTAAAGTTATCTATCAGATAACATCAGAAATAAAAGAGATAGGCAAATTTAAAGAGTGCGAGATAACCAAAGAAATAACCTCAACAATTGAATATACTAATTGTTTAATTGAAGAATTTTTTAATAATTATTTTAATGGCGAAATGTTTTATAGAAAAATAGGGAATAAAATATATCTTGACGATATGTGCGACCTAACACCAATAGAGCATATAATTGAGCCACATTTTGATACTATGGGAACGTATATTTTAGAACAGGATATTTTATTTTTATACTCTTAATTTTTTCTTTTTTCTTTTATTGTTTCGCAGTATAGATAAAAAATATTGTTGGTAAAATTGAAGTTATAAAAATGGGTATTTATAGATGGTGACACTATGATTAAAGACAAATTAAAAGGTATTGAAAAAACACAATTTCAAGAAACAAAAATATATGCAGAAATACATTATCTTCCAAAAGATAAACAAACAAAAATAGAAAATTCTGATGGTGTTAAGATATTATCAATTAAACAAAAAGCCGAATTTGGATTTGAGGATGAAAAGAAATTGATTAATATTGAAATTGGTTTTGGTTGCATAAAGATACAAAAAGACGTTTTTGAAGAACAAATAAGACGACTTCATAACCGAAGAACAATACTTGCAAGAGTTGGTATCAAATGAAACTTTTTATTTGTCTTGATGCGACCTTAAGAGATAACAATATTGATTTTAATTTTTTATCTTCAAAAGAGGAAAAACAAATACTAAAAAATTTTGAGGACATTGATAGTTATCTTATGAATAATAGTTGGGAAACTTGGATGGAAGTTCCAATAACAAAACGCAACTGCAACAAACTATCAGAACTAATAACCAAAATGCAAAACCAATTAAAGAAAACAAAAAGATAACTAATTACCATTTCGCAGTATGCGACTTAATTTTGTTTCTGTAAAATCTATCTTTATGCTAACCCCATTTAACTATATGAACAAAGGTGATCTAAAAATGAGTGATAACGAACTATTAACAGACAAAGACGTAATATACAAATATACTTGCGACCAAGCAATAGAAGACGGCGTTCTGACTGATATAACAGGACTAAATCCAAAATGGAAAGATGGACTTTTTAATTTTGTGACAAACAATCTCTTATCAAAAGGATATATCAACGAGGGAGAAAAACAAATTTTAAACGTGCCTGCAATTACAGATTTATTACAGCAATCAATTCTTATTGTTAAGAAAGAAAGCGAGAATTTCAAAAAACAAGATTGGTTTTATTCCGGAAAAATAGAATTGCCAAATGGTACTAAACAAAAAATATTCATTCAACAAAATGAAACAGGAAAATATACGATTATGTTGCCTGAGGATTACTAAATTATTTTCGTGCCTTTTTTCCTTTTGGGTGCAATTGCACCCATTTTTATTTTTAAAATTTCGCAGTACAGACGTTATTTTTGAGTGGTTAAAATCTAAGTATATTAGAAATCAACATTATAATATCGAAGCAGAGGTGCAAAATATGAACATTAGATCAATAACAATAAGAGACAACAAAATAGTGTCAGAGCTTGTAATAGAGCAACTGTCGCTTTTAGTCGGAAATACGATATTTCAATACAGGAAACACTTATTATTTTTTCCTCTAAGTCAAAGAGAAGGTTTATAACTATAAATTACTTTAAAAATAATGAGTGGAATCTGATGAAAACAAGAAAAATAAATAATATCAAGACACTAAAAAAGAAAACATCAAAATCAAAAATAAGAACTTGCAGAATTTGCGGTTGCACTGATGAAGATTCTTTAAAGTGTACTAAAAAAACAGGTCTCCCATGTAATTGGTTTGATAAAGATTTGTGTTCGACATGTGCTTGTGTTGATCCAAAGATTATGATGAAAAGTATTTTCCTTTTTGAACAATATTGTAGAACTGCAATTTGTGCGTATGATACAGGTAAAGATTTTTCAAAATATTTCATCATGGAAGGAAACTTTCACATAACAAATATATCGGATTTTCAATTATTAAAAGAATTTTGTAATTTTTTAAAGTATAACAAATTTGATGAGAAAAAATTTCGTAAAATGTTAGATGAAAATTAAAGAATTTAATAAAGAGGCATGGAATGTATATAATTCGAGATTACACTAAAAATTATCGAAAGCATAAAGGAAACAAATATTATTTTTTTAGACTTGAAACTCATATTCCAGGAAAGAAAGGTAATAAATTTGTGCGCCATTTAGGAATGGTTAGTTCCGGCATAGATTCGTTGCCTTCATTAAACCATTATACAAAGGTCGATACTCTTTATTCAAAGATTAAAGACACAGAATCTCTTAAATCACATTCAGAAGATTTCAAATTAAAAAAAGAGGAAACACTCGTAAATGAACTTAACGCCGCATTAAATCAAAAAACTATGCAAAAGTTCCTTAATTACGATTATTTAAAAAACAAAAAAGAGTTCCTAAATGATTTGAAAGACGAAAAATTATCAAAAAGCACACTAAATCAAATAAAAAACTTTTTTGATGAACATCACGAAAAACAAAAACATTTTAATTCAGTAATCAGGTCATTGTCGAAAAAACAAAGGTCATTATCTGTATTAAAGCAGCAAATAAAAAAATACGAGGGAATGAAAAACCAACTTACAGGACTTCACAAAACCAAAACAATGCAGCACGTTTTGAAAGAATTTCCTACAACATTTATTCGTGCATTAAATTTCAAATATCCCAATAGTCCGGTATTGTATGGAACATTTAACGAAGATGATAAAAACGAATATTTTTCACTTAAGAAAAATAAAATGGGATGGTACTTACCTCATTTTAACCCAAATGATGATACATTATATTTTCCGCCTTATGACATTCATGAATTAAAATCTATTAAAAATTGGACACATTTTCATGATAAAAAGTTTAAGGAAGAAGTTAAAAAAAGAACAATATTAACAATTGCAGCAGAAGGATTTTCAAGAGTACTGGATAAAAATAATCAAAAATTATATTCCAAAAAGTTCCTGAACGGAACATCAAAGAAATTTATTAATCATCATTTTGCAAAAGATTTAATATCACACATGAACGGAGAGCAACACAACATTTTAAAAACATTACAAAGAAGATATCAACTTGTGAAAGGACGAGAAAAACAATCGTTAAATCACAAAATACGTTTACAAAAACATAAAATATTATTTTTCAACAAACTATACAGTTATGATCAATCATGGGATGAAAAAGTACATAAAGAAAGGGCTAATTGGGCATATGATTACAGAATAAAACAAGAAAGAAAACAAACACTTCCAAAGAAACAAAGATTAGGAGAAGTTAACAAAGTAAAATTACACGGAAATATGAAACTAACAATTAATGAAGATATAAAAAAATTATTATCAAAAAATAATTTGACTGTGAATAAAGAGTTTGATAATTATATAAAAACTCACAAAGAACAAAATACTTTGAAAAAAACAAAAGGTGTTATTTATGACAATTGAAACATTCAAAAAACAAATTCAAGATGCTAAAAAATTAAGAAACGTTGAAAAATTATACGGCGCACTTATAAAAATAAGAAAAGTTATGCCTGATCATGAGTGGCAAAAACAATTTAATCCAAGCTCAAAAACTTGTTATGATATGAAGAAGAAAAAACAAACATGGTCAGACCCCATTACAGATGAAAAAGAGATCACATTTAGAAGAACCGGAATTTATCACGATTCGGATTCAATACTTGATGGATTGAAATTAGTTGTAATTGAAGAATACCTGGATAAAAACGATAAAACTGTTGAGGATGCAAACAAAGCAAAAGTAATTAATTGGTCTGTTGCACTTGATAATGACTTAGAATATGCTCTATTTGATAGGGCAATTTATGTTGTTGAAAAATAAACAAAAGTGATGTGAAATGGTAGAAGGAACTTTTAATGATGTGTGGAAAAGAAATTTTGAAGAATATGAAAAAGAGAACGATAACGATATAACTTATAATATTGCTTGGAAAGATTTAAGAGAGTTTAAACAACTCCACGATAAAGACATTACAGGAAAAAATGAAGAACTTGAAAATCTAAAAGACAAAATTATTTTTTTAGAAAAAGAATTAGATATGGATTGTGATGAAAGAGTAAAGAAACAACTTCAAGAAAAAGACACACAAATTCAACATCTAAAAGAAGATTATTGTGTAAAAAACGACGAATGTGATTCATTAAGATTTAATCTAAATATTTACAAGCAAAAGATAAGGAGTGTAATTGAAAAAGCCAAACAAAAACACGCAGATAAAAGTGATATGTTAAATGAAATACACTGCGGTGCAGAATGTTTTTCTGATTTGTGTTGTTTTAAAAATACTATGAAATTCATTGAGAAGGAGTTGAATCAATGAACAAATCTTTTATGTGTGGAATTTTATTTTTAACATTAATTATATTTTCAAGTTTATCTTTTGCAGATTGTTCTGATTGTGGAAAAAATTGGTGGAAATTAGATTTTTGTTCAAAAGAAAAATGTGACCAATTAACTACTGATGGTCTTCCCTGTGTGTTTAAACAAGATTATTTTTCTAGTAAATGTTATCCTTTTGAAATTGCAGTTGAAAAAGGATTAATAGAAGAAGATGGAAGTACTATCATAGAGTCCGCAAATTTAAATACGTCTGTTCATTTTAGTGATAAAAAAATAATTTATATTGAAACAAAAAACAATCAAACAAATTCTCCTATAAGGATAGATAAGATTAATAATTTAACAAACGGCCTTTCTATATTTTCAAATGGGTTGTTTAAATCTTTTTTAATAATAGGGACAGCGATAAATTTACTTTTCATTGCAATAATGGCAATGCTTGCATACTATAAGCCTGCAATCCGTTCTAAAATTAAAACTGCAATCATCATATTAGCAATAATGATTGTATTTCTTTGGACATTTCCTACTATCTTAGACATAGTAACTTCCGCAGTATGATTTATTATTGTATTTCTTTGAGTTCGTGTGTGAGTTGTTGTAATTCCTCTAAAAACTTTTTATGTTTTTTAAATGAATCAACATCATATACCCCATTTAATAATTCGTCAAATTCGGGTACGATTTGATATATAATTGTGTTAATATCTTGTAGAGATTTAATTTGTTCCAATAACATAAGTTCATATTTTCTTTTACAATTTTTCCATTCATCAATTAAAAATAATTCATCTTTACTTAAACAGTCTAATAGTTCTTTTCTAGGACAAGTTTTATAATTATTAAGTTTTTCATATATATGCCTTTGTTTCTTCAAAGCAATTAATGTTGCATTTATTTGAGCCACAGTTTTAAAATTATAATGTTTATTTAGTAAAACCCATACTCTAAAATCTTGAAAATATCTTAAGATTTGTTTTTTCTCTAGTTTATTTATTTTATGATCTTCTGAAAACTTTTTCAAATCATAAAGGAACACGCTTATACTAAACGCCTCATATTTATCTAATATATATTTGAGTTTTTCAATGTCTGCCTTGATTGTTTTAATCCTATTACAAATGTATGAATAAGAGAATGATGTTGTTTGTTCTTTATTTTGTAATTCTTTTGCATCTAAAACATTAACATAACACAAAATTTTAGTCTTTGTTTCCTTTCCATTTCTGATTGAATATGCAATTCTAAAATAGTTTTTACCCTTTAATTTGAAAGATTGTAAGTGGAACATAAGAGTTATGTACCACACAACTTAAAATAGTTTTCTGTTTTAGCCTCCCACAACTATATTTAGAAATATTATCTCTATATACTTTGATTGTTTATTTAGGTTAATGTATGATTATAATCTCATTATTAACCCATAACATCAATTCAACAACAATTTATCACCATATCTATATGTATATCACTATGTGATGATTTATTTTATTTAAAATGTGGTTCAAAATCATATTATGAGCTAATTATTAGACTGTGTATTGTAAAATAGTTAAATATTATGTTTGATTTAATTAAAACAGACAATTATATGTATTTTTGCTGTTTAGGTGTTGATTTATAGTGTTTTTTTATCAAAAAACAATATATAAACCAACTTTACTTCTAATCTGCAAGCGAAAAACTAACTCAAAATTTAATTATGATAGCACAATATGAGTAAGTACTGTATAGCTTAAAGAATTGATTAGATTTTACTAAAAAACAATCAAAATAAAGTCTGATGTTGTGTGTCTTATGTCCAGTCTTTAAGGCAATCATCTTCTAAAGGCAAACCAGCTTCGATGTACCATCTTAAAAGAATCTTTCTATTCTCATTTTCGTCTTTTTTATTATCATGCCTGTAACGTATGATCCTTTCAAGTGTGTAGTCACACAAAAAACCCTCATTGATTTCCAAGACAATCCTTTTAGTTGAGTTCCTGGATAAGTGAGGATATGATTTTTGCGATCTAAAAACAGACAATGTTTCCAAATCAACATATATATTATCTGACGACTTACTTAATATTCCGCCACCCACGTGTACGAATCCACACTTATATAACTCAAAGAAGTATTTTTTTTTAATTTTATCAGATATGGATTCTGACTCATATAAATTACACACTCTAAGTTCGTTTTCTGCCTCTGTGGTCGTTCTTTCATTAGGATTGAGTTTGTATATTCTACCAAAAGAGCCTTCATAGTGCTTGTCTCTAGCGTGTTCTCCTTTGATTCTCTGAATTGACTCTGCATAGAGATATCTGATTCCGGTGATTTTTTTAATAGTTAGGTACATATTAGTTATATTTAGGGGGAACACAGATATATAAATATATAGTTTTAAACTATTTGAAATGAATTACATAAAAAGAACTATGAAAATTAGGGGGAACTATTATTTTGTGGTTTTGGAAACCCTTTCCAACCACAAGATGAACACTCATAATAGGAGACGGTCTCGCCACCACACCTTTGACCCATGCAAAAATCAAGATCACAAATACAAGTCGAACGTGTTACTGCCTTTGCTCTTTTGTTGCATTCAGGACAAATTACTTCTTCTTCAAAATCATTATTATGAAACACAACATCATCCCCAATTAAATAAATATTAAAACTCATATATAACACCACCGAAAAAGAAATCTTTATATAGTGAAAAGTACAATATACATCTATTTGAAGTAAGTTACTTCAAATTATAATAAAAAGAGGTTGGTACAATGGTTAAAATCACTATTGACGTAAATCCGGAAGTAAACAAATTCGTCAGGCAAGAAATGGTTGACAGAGATTACGGATCGAAGAAAGAAACAGTTGAAAAAATATTAGCAGATTTGGCAAGTACTAAAAAAAAGAGGTGTGATAAATGAAAAAAGTTAATTTGTTCTTATTGTTTATGTTGGTGGTTGTTATGTCTACAATCGTAGCATTTGCAGCAGACGGTGTGATTCCGGATAAAAAAGATTTAACGGCAGATCAACAACAAATAGTCGAGAAAGGAAATGCTCTTGCAGGAACAGGATGGGCAATATATTATGTGATTGCACAGATTACTTCTATTGTTGCTGCTATTGCTTGTTTAATTGCAGGATGGTTTTATTTCGGGTCATCAGTATCGCCTGAATTAAAAGAAGCCGCAAAAAAAGCAATGATAGGAATTGTTATTGGTATTGCAGTAATTTGGGCAACTCCTTCAATTGTTGGTTTACTTGCATAGGTATTTGTATGCGAAGAATATTTTTTTTATTTTTTTGTTTTTTCATTTCTGTTTCTTTTGTACAGGCAACGTTCTTATTAGATTGTGATCATATTAATATTGATTTTTTAAATTTGAGTACCTCAGACAAAATTTATTATGGTCAAGATAAATACGAAAGATGTAATTTAATATTATTTTCAAATTATACAAATGATACAAAAAAACAAGAAATAGCCTCACTCTACAATTATGATCCTTTATTTTTCAATCATGATGTAATTAAAAATTTTAATTCTAAAATTGAATTAAGTGGAATACCTGATGATGTTCAGGTATATAATAGTAATTACATAAAAAACGCAACATATAATATTTTTGATATAACTCCTTCTGTATTAGACAAAAATAGTTACTACATAACAAACAAAGGAAAAATAACAACATATTATTCATATGCGATTGAACTTCCAAAAAATTACATAGCATCTACATATCCCGACAAATCAAACGGCAAATGCAGACAAGATTTTAAAATTACAAAACAAGATATCACTGAAACGATTGATTTCAATAATGATAGAATATATGAAAACAAAAATAATAATATAAATTCAAATACTAATATTCGTAATGATATAAATTATGAAACACAAATAGAAAAATCATCATACATAAATGCAGTTTTGAAAATAAATTTAGAGTTTACTATAACAAATTATGAGTGGGAGTGTTCGTTATGGATAAATGGAACGTGCAAGAAGTGGGAGTGTAAATTGGATGGAGACGAAGCACATTCTGATTTTTTACTTCTCACAGATAACAGAAACACCACAATAAGAACAATAAATAAAAATATTAAAGTAGACTATGGTATAAAATACGGCCGTGGTGTTGCAATATTAGAGTTTTCTGATTTATCATCCTATAACAACATATTCATTGATGGTTATTATGGAAAACGAAACAAAATAAGTAACACACTATATCATTATACGCCGTATGATTTTTTATATCTTACTGCACAAGATTATGAACGATTAGAATTTCAAGCACCATTCGTTTATGTTGAAGGAAATTTGATATATATTCCAGTATCAGAAAATAGCAAAGGTATAAATGTAAAACTGAATGATTATTTTGATAATGCTTCTTTTTTTATTAATTTCACAAATTTTAAGTCGGTAAAACCAATTATAAAACTAAACAAAATGTTTTATGGCGATAATGATATTATTGAAGTAACTCCCTATTTACTAACTCAAAATGGATACTGGGCGGATGATAAAATCACAATAAGATATCTTAATGAGAACAAAACAACAACATCAGGTGTTCCTGTCGAATTTAATTTTAATGGTGTAGGATATGTTGAATTGATTTATAGTGGAGATTATTCATCAGGAACGATTATTTTCCCTGTATATGACCGACAACTCGTCAAAGAAGCACCATTCTTATTCCAATTAATATTTAGTCGCATAGGACTTATTCTTGCTCTAATATTAATAGGCATCTGTGTTAAGATGTATTTTAGTAAGATAAGTAAATTTCTTAAAAAACTTTTTTAATGGTGTATACTCCCTAAAATCATTTCTCTTCCTAAACATTCATCAATCTCGTTCAAATCTTCACAATCTTTTATGTTTTTACCATTAACAACATCTTTATTCAAATAGTCATATTTTTCTAAGAACTCAAAAGTTTTTATTTTATATTCCGTACCATCATCTGTCTTGGTAAATCCTATTTTTTTCCAAAATGTTATTGCGCCATGTTTGCAATGTGTTGCATATAATTCATTTATATTTGAAAACAATTTGCAAAGAATAAACAATAATCTAGTCGTTATTCCCCTATTTCTAATCTCTTCTTCAAGTTCTATATCTTGCATTTCTATTATTGTTTTTTTTAGGAGTACTCCCCAATGTGTATAATGATAATTAAGGCGCAATTTTAAATATGATTCTCTTTTTTCAAACAATCTTATATGTATTTTTTTATATTCGTCAGAAAAAACATCATCAATAAAATAAAACACAACATACCAAGTTTTTCCTAATTTATCTTTAAAAGAAAAAACATCTAAATCTATGATTTTGTTTTGAGGCATTAAATCACTTTTTAGTTGCAGCATCAATATCTTCTTCTTCAATTGTTATTCTTTTTGCGTGTTTAGCCCATGCTAATGCTTCTTTTAATACACTCGTTGTATAATCTTCTGCCACCTGACGCATTTTCTCCTTTCCCTTATCACTAATTCTTTCTGCACCGACATACAAAGCCATCTTCTTAACTGCGTTCTCTGAAATAAATCTTTGCTCTTTTGCCATCATCTGCACCTCATGCAACATTCCATTCTTTAATTTTATTTTTTATTTTAGTTTTTAGTATAATATGATTATCTGCATCTTCTTCCGAATCAAAATCTTTCTCATAAATCTCTTTAAGTTTACTATTTTGTATTACGATTGCCCATCTTGCACCAAATGTTTCATTCATAACTTTAATTTTCTTTTTCATTTCATCAGTTTGATATTTTCTGCTGCCTGTTTCAATTTCAAAATTACATTCTTTGTTTACTTTATTAAAAAAAGGCACGTCTCCTTTATCCTTTCTTGATTGATCTTCTAATTTTTCAACTTTCAATCCTTGTTCTTCAATAAGAAGTTTAGCAATCCTGGACAACATGAAGTGATCTACGTTCTCAATAGTGTTTATGTTTGATTTATTTTCTTTTAAGAAATGACTTCTTCCTTTCGGGTCTGATAATTTATGAACAATCTCTGGACTAATATATTCTTTTGATTTGTGATGTTTAATTCTTACAAAAAAAGTGACTGCGTTATATCTATCATCCCCATATTGATATGAAATTTCTCCATAATCTAATGATTTCAATTTACTTTGTTCTTCATCAGTTAAGGATTCTTTCAAATAACAATCTTGCCTCTCATCATCAAGTAAAATTTCATCTCTAATTCCTTTTGTTTTCTGAATAACGCCCGGAACTTCTTTTTTCTTAACAACATTTTCTGTTTCTGTCTGACTATCTGAAAAATCAAGAGTATCTAAATATTTCATATCTTCCCATTCTAACAACTCTACTTCTGATAGTGCTTTTTTACCAAGTTCTTCTATTTTATCTTTTAGAAGATCATGTTTTCTTTTCTCAATATCAGAAGGATTCTTCTTATCATCAATTACTTCAAATTCTTTTCTTTCGTTTTCCGACAACTCACGACTTCCTGCATTCATTATCTTAGCGAATAATTTTTGTCTTAATATCTCTTTTTTGGATTTCATCTCTTTCATTTGTGATACTGTTGTTGTAGCGATTTCAAGTTCTAGTGGAGTTAATTCTGATTTGTATTTCATTTTTCTACTATCAACCATCAATATTCCTTCTCCTTTTCCTATGTTTCCAGTAAGATATTCTGCTTGTTCATCAGTAAGATGGAATGTGTTTTTTAATTCATTAATAACAGTAGAATCTTGTTTTAGAAGTAATTTCATGGAAGTATTTGCAAGTACTGCTCTTCCACCTTCAGATTGTAAATCTTCGAGTTGCTGCGTTACTAATAATAAACTTCCATTATATTTTCTAATTATTTTTGCAATCTTTTTAACATATCCTTCTCCAAGTGATGCAAAAAGTTTCCACGCTTCATCAATAAGAATAATAAATCTAATCAATTCAACCGATTTGTTAGCTTTGATGTCTCGTATTGCTTCTGCCCTAATATCTCTCATTTTTTTCATGATTAATTCTAAAACAAGATACATTAAAGCACCGGCAGTACTATCACTCATTCCATCAATTGCAAAAACAATTAATTTATTATTCCAATCAATTTTAGGATTTTGTGACATATATCTATATGCACCCTCAACAAACGGTCTAACGTGACGTTTAAGATTAACTAATTCTTTATCAGGCTTACCACCATCTGCAATTTGTTTTGATATTTCACTATTAAGTGTATTATAATAATCCTGGAAATACGGATTATAAAATGGTTTTTTTATTCCATCAATAGTAACTTCTGTTACGTTCGGGTCTGTATCTCTATAAATTCCAAACTTTTCATATGTCTTCTCTGCCATTTCGACGTGTCTTTCGAGTTGTGCATCTGTTACTTGTGGTATCAATAATTTCATGAATGCTTTAGAAGATTCAACTCTGTCATCTCTTTTTTCTCCTCTCAAATCCATCCAATTAGGAATACTTTTCGAATCGGGAGATAATTTTATGTGTGTTCCACCGAATCTTTTTGAAATTGGTTCATATTCATTATTAGGATCAATAATAAAAGCATAATCTCCAATCATTAAATGCCTACCCAAAATATTTTTCACAGAAACACTTTTACCACTACCGGAAGCACCAAGAACAAGTCCGTTTGCATTCGGTAATGAAAAAATATCTAATATTATAGGAATTTGCGTGTCCGGATTAATTCCAATTATGGGTGCATGATGTATTATCTTAGAATAATCAGAAGTGAAAGGATAAAAACTCGCAAGCGAACTTGTTAAAAAATCTTTTTCGGATAGTCCATCATAATCAATTGGTAAAAAAGTTTTGAAAGCATCTTCATAATCGAGATTATTTGCTTTCGTTTCAATCATTTTTCCTTCAAGCTCATCAATGATCTCTTTTGTTGATAGTTCCATTGTTTGTGGGTCGCCTGCTTTTACTTTTATGTGAAACCCTACATGAAAAGCATTATCTTGCCCAAGACTAAGTGCATCCAATGCAGCAATCTCTCCTTTCAATTGATTTTCAACAACTCTGTCTTTAATTCCTTCTTTATCTGATTTATCTTTTTCATCAAGTGCTTTTGCGTATGATTGATTTAATTCTCTTACTTTATCTTTTCGTGGTATTACATTTATATCAATAACAAAGTCTGCATCAATAGGAGATTTCATCAAACTATCAAGAAATCCTGCTCTAACTTTTTGTGAAAATCCAGTCGCAGTCAAAACTTTGTAATAATTTTCATTTATTCTTATATAACCATAATTGTTTTCAATATAATTTGGTCGATACAAAAATTTAAGTAATTCTTCCATTTTGAAATATCCTTTATAATTTCTATCATTGATATTATAGAGAGGTTTATCGAGTAATTTTAATTCAACCTTTTGGAATCTTTCATATTTTCTATACAAAGGTAATAAATTTGAAATTGAAATTATCAGAGCAAAAATAATAAAATATCTTGCCGCACCCAAAGGGAAAAACGGTGTATCTCCATTATATTTTATGTAGGCATTATATGATTTTTGAATTATTAAAAATAAAATAAACACAACAACAGAAATTATTATCCTTACACTAAATTTCATATTATTAATTTTTGACATGAATAGAAAAAACCTATCCAATAAAGGAATTCTACTTATTATTCTCGCTTTAAACTTAGAAAAGTCAATCATTTTGTTCCCTCGTCATCTTTTGATAGGTTTGTGCCTGACTTTACTCTCTCTTGATTATCATTTAATCTAAAATCATAAACAAAAGGATACATATTTCCGATAGCATTAAGAGCAAACCTCTTATATGCTTTCATATTATTCCAACACAAAGGATTAACAACAAGTATATCCTGTATTAAATTCCCACTACTCAAATCCTTAGTAATAAATTTTTCATTTAAACGTATAATCATTTTTTGTTTAAACATATCTAACGAATCGTCTGTAAAATCCTTCAAATTAAAGTATAAAGACATAAAATAAATATTATTTTGCTCTTTGATATGAGAAACATTTAATTTAAGTTCTTCAACTTCTTTATTTAATCTCTCATCCGATAAATCCAACGTTCTTAATCCTTCTTTTTTATCTAATTTATCTTTCAATAATAATTCACAATATTCTAAAACTTTAGTTTTATCGCATGGAGTTATGAACATACTAACATCAAAATTCCCCTGATAATCAAGAATTCTTAAAAAAGTATCACGTTCGATATATTTTGGATAAGCATATACACTCGTTATTTGATTAAATTGGCCGTTTATCTTAAACTTAGTAAAATAATTATTTTGTTTCCATAAAAACAATTTATGTATATCATAAAAAGAACTATTTTCTTCAAGATTTTTCTTTTCTCCCAATACATTTATGAAATCGTGAATATTATAATACAAATTATTAACATATATTGATTCAAAAAAATAACTATTCATTAAACTTCTTGATTCTTCATCAGTTAATTCGTTCAAATCAAAATTCTCTCTTAATATTTGTATTTGTTCATTCAAAAAAGTATTAAGTTCTTCTCTCTTTTTTTGATTAAAAACAACTGAATCCATTGTTTTATGACGAAGTTCTATACTTATCTTTGCAAGTTCAAGCTGTTTTTTTTCATTTTTTGTATTTCTTGCTTTTTCGTCGATAGCGTTTATTTTTTCAAGAATTTTCTTTTGTTCAGGAGTATAATCTTTTTCTTCAAACCCATCAAAAGAAATTATAAGATAATATACTCTTTCAAGTCTTGCATCATATTTCAAAAAATCGGATGCAATCATATTATTAAGTTCTTTCAAATGTGATTTTTGTTCTTCTGTTAAAGTTATACTTTTTATCTCTGCATTTACTCTTGATAAAAAAGTGTTAGAATAATAATTATTAGTTTTTACAAGTATTTGATTAGGAGTTTTAATTTGTGAAATATATCGTTTAAATTTTGCAACAAATTGTTGTTTATCGTGTTCGGATATAGACGGAAAATTAGGCGAATTTATTTTAAATATTTTCTTTACAGAATAATCTTTACAATAAACTAAACCGTTTTCTATTTTATCAATAGATAACATAACTTTCACTTCTTTACTTAATTGTATTTTAGTTTTCATTTTTTATGCCTTGATAATCTGAAAAATCTTCTGCCGCAAGTACAATCGGATATTCATACGATAATTCTTTTTCGTTTGTTCCTTCAAACATAGATGCAACAAGACTGATGAGTTTTTTAGTTCCTAATCTCTCGCAATTCAATCCCATCTGATGTATTCTTTCAATTAATCTATTCACTCTTAAATTAATTTCACGTTCACGTTCTTCGTTAGTTTTAAAAACATCAATTTCTTCTCCCTGTGTTTTCTGAAATGTTTGTTGAATACCTGCAAACTGTGTTGTTTTAATAGAAACCACACAATAAAATAATTTATTTTTAATTAATTTTTCCTTACCAAAATTTCTCCAAAATCTAAAATATTCTTCTTGCATTCTTTTAAGAGACGGATTATCTGCTTTTATGGAGAATTGTTTTAAATCGTCAAGATAATCATCTAAAGATAATGTTACAGTTCTAACAATTATCTTAACATCATAATTAAGCGCATTTAAAAATTCTTCAAATCGTCTAATGATTGCTTTTTGTTCATCAGAAGATTTTATTCCGTAATCAATCGGATATACTTGAACGATTGCAGTTAATGAACCATCATCCGCATATATTACATCACTCTCAACAGATTTTATTGGTAAAAACCATTCTAAATCTTTATGATAAATATCGCATTTACGAGCAGACAACCAATAATTAAATAAAAGAACAATATATTTTGTTCCGCCAAGCACACCTAACCAAAGACCAAGCCCTGCAACAATAATTATTAAAGTCAATTTTATCGTTAATGGTAATATTTCTATTCCTGCGATTTTTATTGCTAACAAGAAAGATAATATTATCATCAAAAATCCAGATCCATAAATTTTAATGAACCCGAAAGTAAAGAAAACATCACGTTTTTTATCAATGTCGTGTACAATTGATTCGTATCCTTCAATGCTCATTTTTACACTCTCAAATTATAGATAAAATCATAGGAACTGTAAAATAAAATATCAATAAAACAACAAGCGCACCCATTGCTGTAAACACTTGTTGTCTACTTTTCACGTCTGAAAAAGATATAATTAATTTTATTGCAAGTATCAATAAAAGTATTGCAATACTCACAATGACTAATTTATCAAATACATATCCGGAAGCGTTAACAAAATTAATTAACCCTGAAATATTTGGATGAACTATATCAAATACACTTGCAACAACTTCATGACCCATTATTTTCTATTCTCCTTTTCTTCAATTGCCAAATCTTTTAATGCACTAATATCTCCGGACATTACTCTCATTCCTGCAAGAATTGGTTTTAATATCGGTTGTATTAATTCTAAAAAGACCATACAAAATACTAACACTCCGCACACCGCTTCAAATAAAATCCCTGCAAGCAACCCACATATCAATATAATAGTTTTTAACATTCCGGCAGGAACAATAAACGAGAATAAAGATGCAACGACAACCGGAGTAATCAATAACGTGGGAATAACCATATAAAAAATTAATAATTTCAAAAGACTTCTCGAAATAAATCTTGCACTCGGTATATACCACAATCCCAATATCAATGTGAATATAGGAAGACTAAATGCAACAACCATTTTTGACATAAAAATAAAAAAAAGATAAAGACCCAACAAAACACAAATTACAAGTTGTAACAAAATTTGTCCGGTGTTTTCTCCGGTACTACGAATTATTATATCAAACATAGAAGTCAAATCAATAGAACTAACAAACAAAGAATTAAATTCGTTCACAAATTCTACAAAAACCACATATATGAATGCAGCTGCAATAATCAAACCGCACGTCTTAAACCAATTGATCATGTTTTCTTTTGCTTCTACCCACTTTTGAGGCGAAGTCATACCAAATATGCCCATGAGAACAATAATCATTCCCCACATAAATAAGACGGCCACAATCATTTTTTTTACTGCGTTGTTCACATCTTCCATGAAATCAAATTGAAATTGTGACTCCGCAATGCCGTAACCCTTATCATCTGCCGGGTTTCCGTAAGTGTAAACAAAAATATCATAATTCAATTCTGCAAAATAACGAGCAATAGAAAAAGTAACTTTTTCTCCGGCACAATCTACATCAAAGAAACCAACACATTGGCCGTATACTCTATCTTGATTTGGGTCTTTGTTTTGACAAGCGGGGTCTGATGGATTTTCTTTACAATCTGCATAAGATATACTTGACAGTAAAACAATAATAAAAAATAATATCCACACACTCTTTTGTTTCATAATTTTTTCTCGTGACTTATTTTATTTAATCTTTTAAAATTTTCATTTATTTTTTCTATGAATTTATTTACTCTTAGTTTAAATGTTTTGATAGATGTATCTTTCCTCTCAGGATCTAAATTATAAAATCCTCTTCTTAGAGTTATCAAGTCTTTTATTATGTCTTCTTCAAGTTCATTAAGTTCACAATTTCTACGATTATTAATTTGATAATCAACGCACTTTCGATCTAAATGTTTTACTTTTTCATCTAATACTTCAATTTCCTTTACAAGTTCAATCAAATTTTCTTCTTTTTTTACCATTTATTACACCACTTTCAAAAAAGAACCCGATTCATCACAGAAGTTAGTTTTTTTTCTATAATTATTTTTTCCTCTTTTCTTTCTTCAGTATTTTCAGTACGTATCACATAGGTCAAGTTATCTTTAATTTGACAGCTAATATATCCTTTTTTTTCTTGCAGATACCAAGCTATTTGTTCAAAATATTCTCCCAAACACTCGTTAAAATAACCTTTTCCTAAAAATCCAAACATATCCCATTTTTGTTGTACTATTTTTTTACCAGATAGTTCTTCGGCAAAGTTTTTTGCTTCTTGCAAATCTTTTTCAAATTCACTACTTGAAACATTCTTTGCGAAAA
>Ga0172379_10002561_pt1 | contig 31567 bp, 18 predicted proteins | sample GrowelOW334metaG_FD_119756 | JGI IMG/M metagenome (GOLD analysis project Ga0172379, IMG submission 119756) | Groundwater microbial communities from an aquifer near a municipal landfill in Southern Ontario, Canada - Groundwater well OW334 metaG | ecosystem: Environmental > Aquatic > Deep...
CTCGTGTATCATTTCGATATATGTCTTTTGATTTTTCCTGAATTTCATTTCGTCTGAAAGCCCGAGCGAAAAATAGTATTCGGCTTCCGGATTCAGAGGATAGGGAACTCCTTCCGGGCTGAGTCCCATCCCCCTTTTTTCGGAAGCGCCGAGGATCGACGCGATTCCGCATTCGGCGGCTGTTTTATCGAGCGAAAGGATTATGTCGAACTTTCGCGGAAGCAGTTTCGACAGCGCGCCGGAGTCCATCAGAACAATTTCCGCTATATCCGGATTTCCGCGAAGGAGCGGTTCTGCCTTTTCGCCGGCGACCCAAGTTATCTTTGCGCCGGGATATTTATTAAGCAGCGCGGGCAGAATCGAAGTCGTGCGAAGCGCATCGCCCATCGCTGCGGTTTTGATAATAAGAATCTTTTTGCCCCACGCATCGTAATGCGAACAACCCGCGCACAGCCGGTTGAAGGCGCACGGTTTGTCGCCGCGATAATGTCTGCAATCGAGTTTCAGTTCGAACAAGAGCGTTTAGATCTCCTTAACGGGCCAAGAAATATTTTCTGCCTTTATTGTATTGCGGGCGCTGAGCGCGGTCAAGGAAAGGCGTCGGGATGAGCAAGATAGGCGCTTAGACCGGAGTCGCTTCCTCAGCCGGACTCTTGCTTCCTGCAAAGACTTTGGCGTTTCTCATTTTGCGGCGATGTGATTATACTATGCAGCGGAAAGCGGGCCGTTTCGGGAGCGGCGGACGGAAAAGCAACTATGGCATTCGGAAAAGAAAAAGACTTAACGCAGGGCAGCATTAAGAGATACATCTTCACGCTCGGAATCCCGGTCATACTCGGGATGACGCTGCAACAGTTGTATTCGCTGATAGATTTGTACTGGGTCGGGCGGCTCGGGCCGGACGCGATCGCGTCCGTTTCGCTGGGCAGCACACTGTTTTTCGTATTCTTCTCGATAGCGCAGGTGTTGGGACAAGGCGCGATGGCGATCATCGCATACGACTACGGGCAGGGAAACAAGACGCACGCGGCGCATACAACACGCAACGCATTGTTCATCGCCGCGATGCTGGGCGTCGTTCTGTCAGCGGTCAGCGTGGCGTATGCGAGGCCGATCATGGCTCTGCTCGGCGGGCGCGGAGACGTCGTCGATCTCGGCGCTCAATTCCTGCGCCCTTTCGGGCTCGCGTTTTTCTTCCAGATGATCTCTTTCGTGCTGTGGAACGCGCTGCGCGGCGCGGGCGATATGCGGTCCCCTATGATAATCATGTTCTTCACAACCGTGCTGAACATGATTCTCGACCCGTTCCTCATATACGGGTTGGGCCCGTTCCCGAAACTCGGCGTGGCGGGCGCGGGAATCGCGACTCTGATCTCGACATTCGCCGGCGCCGGGTACCTTATCTTCATCACAATCACAGGCCGCGCGCTACTGCATGTGCCGTTCGACATAAAATACAGGCCGGACTGGCGGAACATCTCGGAAATGCTGAAGATCGGAATTCCCGCCGGTATACAGTTGGCGTTCCTGAGTTTCAGCGTGATGCTGATAATGAAGGCGGTGTCGGCTTATGGCATGGGGCCGGTGGCGGCGCTCGGCACGTCGTGGAAACTGCTTCAATTCGCTACGATTCCGGTGATGGGCCTCGGAGCGGCGGTCGCCACGCTGGTGGGCCAGAATCTCGGCGCCGGAAAACCGGAGCGGGCGATGCGCGCGACTTCGCTCGGCATAACCGCAGGAATAATAATCGCGGCCCTACCGGCAGCCGTTCTCGCGGCATTCCCGGACTTCTTCATGGGCTTCTTCACAAAATCGAAAGACGTCATCTCTGTCAGCCATGATATCCTCCGCGTTCTCTCCGCGCACCAGCTCTTCGTCGGCACGATTATGATTTACAACAGCGCTTTCGCCGGCGCGGGCGACAACACGCCGCCCATGATCTCGGCCATGCTGCGCGCGGTCATCATGGTCGGCCTCGCCTACTCGTTGCCTCCACTGACGGGTTACGGCCTTTTCTCAATATGGTTCTGCATGCCGGCCTCTTCAGTCGCCGGAACAATTCTCCTCGCTTATTTCTACCGGCTCGGCCATTGGAAGACTCGCATGCAAAAGCGGCAGAACGGACTGCTGATAGCGGCGAGTGGAGAGTAGTGGAAAAACAGTAGCCAGTAAACAGGAAAACTGAAAGAATATAATTCATCGGGAAACTGCAACCAGCCTCAAAATCCTTCTTTGCTTTTCTTTTCCCTTTCTACTTTATACCCTCTACTTTCTACTTCCTTTTCCCGGCTGCCGATTTCTTATTGCCTAATGCATCGATATGAAATAAAATCACAGAAGCAACTCTTGTATTTTGCCGAAAAAACAAAGGAGCCTTCGATCGATGCTTAAAGTAACCGGCAGGATTCTTCCGGCAGTAATTATTTTCGCCGCATTATTCGCGACGTTCGCGCCCGCCGCGCGCGCTGAGAAGTATGTTTTAATCGTCCCCATGACGGCGAATACCGGCAATGCGACTGACTCAACCATCGGCGACAACTCGTCTTCATTTCTGAAACGGCTCTGCGAAATCATATCGAAGAAAACCGGAGACAATGTCGAGTGCGCGGTGATCAATAAGCCGAGCGACGCGCTGCTGACGCCGCAAAACACTAAAAAGTACATACAGGCTCTGGAAGCAAAGAATTTCGCAGCGCTTTACATCAGCGGACCCGATTACTACTCAATGCTCTCGTCGGGCTACAACAAAACAGCGCCCGGAGTGATGATCAGTTTCAAAAAGAAAACTTACGATCAGGCGTGCCTGTACACCCGAACGTCGGACGCATTCAGCTCGATACAGGACTTAAAAGGAAAAGCGTGGGCGGGCAGCTATTTCTATACGGGCACGCGGTTCATTCTATACAAAAATGGAATTGACCTGCCGCTGAAGAAATTCTTCGGCACGACTTCCGTCATGTTGAATGATTATTGGGTCAACATGGCGGACATGCTGCTTGCGGGAAAAGTCGATGTTTTTTCCGGCTCGATGGAAGAGGAAATGATGGGCCGCGCGCGCGACAAAAAATACTCGCAGATCAAAACGCTCGCATGCGTCCCGCACAGATCAACCCACATGCTCATTTTCAACAAGAACGCCATGAGCAAAGAAAAAATGGATCAGATACGTAAATTATTGCTGAACGCGCACAAAGACAAGGATTTCGGAACTTTCCAGTTCATATTCACGATCATAAACGGCCACTTCGTCCCGTTCAACGAGGAATCGTTTAAATACAGCAAGGAATTCGTCGATATGAGCGAGAAGCGCGGCTGGCTGAAAGAGCAGTTCAATTTCGTGGCGGGCAAATAGCATTTTCACGGCATGAAAGATCGGCTCAAATAATGCATTCTGTATAAATTTGAAACATATCGATTTGCTGCAAAGTTTTCGGTTATGCTCGCAAGGCTATGCCGGTGTTGCGTTATCCCTCGAATAGGAATAAAATCAAATTACACCCTGTGACGATGCAGCCGTTGAAGCCCGAAAGGAGCCGATGCGATGAACAAGAAACGAACATTTCTAATAGCTCTGTTTGCTGTCGCCGCGCTGTCGACGGTTTACGCGCAGCAGGCGCGCGCGGAAAAGTATGTATTTGTAGTGCCGATTATGATAGGCTCCACCGGCCCTGAAAAAGCAAGCGGCGCCGCCGGCGGCGTTGTTGACAATTCGTCAGGATTCCTCAAACGCATCTGCGACATCATCAAAAAGAAAACGGGCGACGACTTCGTTTGCGAGGTCGTCAACAAACCGAACGACGCCATGCTAACGCCGCATAATATTAAAAAATACATACAATCCATCGAGTCGAAAAAATTCGCCGGCCTCTACATCAGCGGAAATGATTACTACTCCCTCGTCTCATCAGGCTACGACAAAACCGTTCCGGCCGCGCAGATCAGCTTCAAAAAGAAAACTCTCGATCAGGCGTGCCTGTTCACGCGCAGCGCGGACGCGATCGGCTCCATAGAGGAACTGAAAGGCAAAACGTGGTCCGGAAGCTATTTCTACATGGGAACGCGCTTCATCCTCTACAAGAACGGCATAGACATGCCTCTGAAAAAATTCTTCGGCAAAACCGTCCTCGAGGACAACGACTTCTGGATTAACATGGCGGACCAGTTGCTCGCCGGCAAAATCGACGTTTTCGCCGGCTCGATGGAAGAGGAAATAATGGGCCGCGCGCGCGACAAAAAATACTCGGCCGTCAAAACGCTCGCCTGCGTCCCTTTCCGGTCGACTCACATGATCGTGTTCAACAAGGCCAACATGAGCAAGGAAAAGATGGAACAGATTCGCGGCATGCTCCTCGCCGCGCATAAGGACAAGGACTGGGGCCCGTTTCAATTCATTTTCGCCATCATTAACGGCCACTTCGTCCCGTTCAACGAGGAATCGTTCAAGGTCAGCAAGGAATTCGTGGACACAAGCGAGAACCGCGGCTGGCTGAAGGAGCAGCTCGCTTTCATCGCGGGCAAGTGAAAAAACAGTAGATAGCATCCAATCGTGAAAACACAGAAAAACAGACTTCAGAATTCAGAAAAACATTGTTCAATAGCCGGTAACCAGCAATAAGAAATACTTCAAAAGAAAAAGCCGGAGATCGGATTCAATCCCCGGCTTTTGATTTGAGCTGATTGTTTCAATCCCGAAAAAGAGACAGATCTCAAGTTCGGGATTGCCGCGTCACTTCGTTCCTCGCAATGACGCTGGCTCTACGAACCGAACTCTTTTTTGACTATCGCAAACGCCTCGTCGGCGGCCTTGAGCGTCTCTTTCAGGTCTTCATCCGAGTGCGCTGTTGAAACAAACCAGTTGTGGCTCGGGTGAAAGAACGAGCCGCGCCGTGTGATCTCGGAACAGAACCGCTGGTTGCGGAAGAAATTGTTCTCGTTGGCGAAACTGGGAAACGGAATCGTCGGCGGCCCGGTGAATTTATACTGAAGGCCGTGGCTCTTCGCGAGGTCTATCAGACTCTTGCTGAGCTTGTTTCCGAAATCCATCATCTTCTGAATGCCGTTGGTTTCTTTCAGAACCTTGATCACGGTGAGCGCGGCCACCATCGGCACGGCGCTGTTCCAGTAGCTTCCTGTGAGAAAAACGCGCGACGCGGCGCCTTTGAGATAGTCGCGGCCGACGCACGAGCTGATCGGATAGCAGTTGCCGAGCGCCTTGCAGTAGCAGGCCATGTCGGGAGAGAACCCGAAATATTCCTGCGAGCCGCGCAAGTCGAGCCTGAACCCGGCGCGCACGTCGTCGAGAATCAGAACGATTCCTTCGTCGTTGCAGGCCTTCTGGATTTTCTTCCACCAGCCTTCGGCGGGCATAATCTGGTCCGCGAAAGTCGGGTGATGATACGGCGTCATGATGCAGCCCGCGATATCGCCTCGATGCTCCTCGATGACTTTATAGAAACTGTCGATGTCGTTGAATTTGAAATACTTGATCTGCGCGCGGTCCTCGTCGATTATGCCGCCGTGGCCGGGCGTGCACCACGCATGAGCGCCGTGATAGGTTCCGCGCGCCATGATGATCTTTCGCTTCTGCGTGTGCTCGCGGGCAACCTGCAGAGCCCACGTGGTCACGTCGGAGCCGTTCTTCGCGAACACCGCCCAGTCTGCGAACGGAACGATGTCCGTGAGCGCCTCGGCGAGCTGCACCATCACTTCGCCGGGGTGGTTGAGGCAGTTTCCTCGCTCGCGTTGCGCCGCGACCGCCGCTTCAACTTCCGGATGATTGTAGCCGAGCACCATAGGACCGTAAGCGCACATGTAGTCTATGAACTCATTTCCGTCCACATCCGTATATCGCGAGCCCTTGCCGCTTGCGGCATAGTACGGGAACTCGCCGGGAACGGCGAGCGCCGGGCTTACATGCCCGTAGATGCCGTTGGGAATCTTCTTCGTCGCGCGGACGAAGAGATCAATTGACTTATCAAACTTATACAATGCCATTGTTTTCGCCTCCGTTCCGCCGATCAGGACCCGATGTATTGCGACAACCGGTCCAGCAGCGCGTTCAAATTATCCACGAGCGGAATATGCCCGCGGATTTTGATATCGCATTTACCTATCCCGGCCATTGCGTCCATCTTGCCGGTAAACATTTCGAACGCAACCTTCGCGTCCCTGACCTCCATGAAAACATCGGGCGTCTGCGGGGCATCGCCCTTCCCGACAGTGATTTCGGAGCCCTTCTTGATCATGTACGCTTTCGGTCCGCCGCCCTGCACTACGAGCTGAATCACGCCGCTGGGCATGAAAGGCACAATGTCGCGTTTCGTTTTCGGGTCGTTGTCGGCCACTGCCTTCGCCCCAAACACCGCGGCATATTCCATTAGTTTGGCGATAAATGGAAATTCCAGCGGATCCTTCGCCATCTCCTCCGTCGGCTTCATGTAGTAGTCCAGCCGCTTAGTCAACGCGGCGAATTTCTTCAGGACTACCGGATGCCAAATCCCCTTCCAGATGACCGGGACCACATTGCCGCCCTCGAACATCCTGTTCAACCTCTCCGGCGAGCTGAACCACATGGCTATCGTTGGAAACGAAACCGTTTTAGGAATCGCCTCGCACTTTCCATCGCGGAACTTCAGCGTCGTCGCCGGCCCGTCGCTCACGTGAAGCATCACGGAGCATCTCCACCCCTTCACTATCTCCTGCGCCTGCTTGTCGTGCTGCACAACCTCTTCCAGTAGTGGCAACACGCCGTGCAGATATATGCAGGAGAGCGCTTTTGGATCTTTCATAAGCGTCACCTCCCCGCTACCTTTGTAGTTCAATATACATCACTGCAAGTCATTTGTTAACAAAATAATTCATAACACCGGCGTAAATGCGCGCAATTGAAAGAGGGCGGCCCCGAAAGGCCGCCCTCTGATAATCCAATCTTATTCGGAGAATTTCGCCGGCTCAGCTTCCGAACTTCTGCTTAACAACCTTAAATGCGTTGTCGGCGACTTCAATGGATTTCTTTACGTCTTCCTCAGTGTGCGCGCACGAAACGAACCAGTTGTGGTGCGGGTGGAAAATCACGCCCTGTCTGGCGGCTTCCCCGCTGAACAGTTGCTTTTTGAGGAAGTTCTTGTCGCCCACGATCCGCATGAACGGAATCGTGTACGGGCCGCTCATGGAGACCTCGAAACCGTACGCCTTGCCGCGGTCGATCAGACCGTCCCAAAGCATTTTGCCGATCCGATTCATATAATCCACTGCGTTGAGGCGCTTGAGCTCGTTTATCGTCGCGATGGCCGCCGCCATCGGCTGGATGCTGCTGAAGAAAGTTCCTGTAAACAAAACCTCTCCGGCGATTTTTTTGAATTTGTCTTTTCCGGTGCAAGCTGAAATCGGATAGGTGTTCGCGATCGCCTTCGAGAAACAGGCGAAGTCGGGATCGTAGCCGAAATAGTCATGCGAACCTGCGTGGCTGAGCCGGAACGCGGCGCGAACATCGTCGGAAATAAGGACGATGTCCTCCTCGCGGCAGATCTTCTGGATGCCTTGCCACCAGTCGGGCCCCGGCATAACCTGATCCGCGTAAAGAATGTGGTGATAGGGAGTCAGAATGATGCAGGCGACCTGGCCTTTGTACTGTTGCACAAGTTTATGGACTGAATCGAGATTGTTGAATTCGCAAAAGTGCACGTGAGCGCGGTCTTCCTCAATGATGCCGCCGTGGCTGGGCGTGCTCCATGCCTGCGCGCCGTGGTATGCTCCGGTCGCCATGATGATCTTCTTGCGGCCGGTGTACTCGCGGGCCACTCTCGTGCACCAGGTCGTCACGTCCGCGCCGTTCTTTCCGTACACGCACCAGTCCGCGCCTTTAATCGTCTTGACCAGCGTTTCGGCGAACTCCACGCTTATCGCGCTTGGATGGCTCATGCCATCCCCTAAATCTCTAACCTTTTCGACCGCCGCGTCGACAACCGGATTCTTATAGCCGAGAATCATCGGTCCGAACCCGCACATCCAGTCTATGTATTCGTTTCCGTCCGGGTCCCAGTACTTGGAGCCTTCGCCGCGTTCGGCGAAGTACGGATATGATCCGGGGACTGTGAACGCCGGATGCTTGTGCCCGATGATTCCGCCCGGGATTACCTTGCAAGCCCGTTCAAAAATACCGAATGACTTTTCAAGTGAGAATGCCATAAAAGCGCCTCCGCTTAATTTTCTTTTGTCCGAATTACGGCTCGATATATTTCTCGATCTTTTCGAGAACAACCGCCATGTTCTCAGCAAATCCGATCATTCCGTGAAGCTCAATTTTACAAAGGCCAAGCGCCTCCATGAAATCGACTTTCCCGGTCAGCATGTCGTACGTCAGATCGATGCCCTTGATCTGCATTGAAACCATGTATTCCGGGGCCAGACCCTTCGTCGGCGTTATCGTGCCGCCCTGCTTGTCGATGTAGACCGCGGGCCCGTCCGGCATGACTCGCATTTCCATGATTCCGTTGATCGTCTTCTTCACGATCGGCATGACTTTAGGATCGTGCTCGCCGACCGCCTTCAGCGCGTACGCCGCAACCATGAGCTGCATCCGCGTGTGGAACTCGAAAATCTTCCGGTCCTTGAGCATCTCTTCCGTCGGCTTCAGGTACTTCTCCATCAGGTCCGTCAGCTTCGTGAACTTGCCGAGGATCCCCAAATGCCAGACTCCCCACCACGGCAGCGGAACGACTTTGCCCTTCTTCTCGAACATGTTCACGACTTTCGTCGGGCTCGAGAAATAAAGGCCGATTGTCGGCAGAGACACCGTTCCCAGCTTCGCCGAGCACTTGCCGTCCTTGAAAATCAGGCAAACTCCCGGGCCGCCGGAGCAATGCATCTGAATCGTGCAATTCCATCCCTTGCACAGTTCCTGCGCCTCCTTGTCGAACGCCACAACTTCTTCAAGCTGCGGCAGCACGGCATTGAGGTAAATGTACGACTTTACTAAATCTCTCAGTTCGCTGTCTCCCATCGCAACTCTCCTTGCGAAGCAATTTTAAAACATCCTTCACTAACTGCTGAACAATATACTATCGCAAAAAAAAAGTACAGTTTTTTTTAAAATTGCAGCGGTTTTTCAAAGCCCTCAAAAATTCGATATTTTGCCATTTCCGCCGCCGCTTTCCGGCGCGTCCCAACCACGAAAAAACACCCTCAAGCCTGCCGGATTGGCGTTTTGGGGAAAGTTTGTTATAATAAGCAATTGACGCGCGACAAGTTTTGTATAAAAGTATCGTTTTAGCAAATAGAGGCGCAAAATGACTCAACATGTTGAAAACAATCCTCCGGCGGCGTCAGGCCTCGGATTGCACAACATGATAAAAGCCAAAACCCCGCATATCGGATTCTACTACGAAACGCCTTTGTATTACGAAGCCAGCAAGGGCATCGGCTTCGAAGTCTACAAGCCGCCGTTCGTGACGATAAACGACATGCGCATCAAAAACGACCGGCTTCCCTCCACCCTTTACATCCACACGAAAGACAAGCTTACCGGCCTTAAGGAAATACAAAAAGCGCTGAACGTCCAGCTCGAATGCGACCTGAGAACGAATAATCCATCGCATGTAAAGTCGACGCTGATAGGCCTCGTGGACGAGACGATCAAAGACCCGTGCGAGGGCGGCATCGCGGGCGCCGTCGGAACGATGGAAATCGTTTTTTCGGAATACCTCAAAAACAGAAGCGTAATCGACAATCTCATAAACGTCATGTCCAAGGATTACACCACCGCGGTTCATTCGGTGAACGTGATGGCGCTGACCTTGAGGTTCTGCATGTTCTGCAAAATGAAGGAGCGGGAATCGAAGAAACTGGGCCTTTCGGCGCTGCTGCACGACGTCGGCAAGTTGAAGATCAGCAATAAGATACTGAAAGCCGACCGGCGGCTGACCGAAAGCGAATACGAACTGATGAAAAAGCACACGACGTTCGGTTATGAGATTCTTAAAAGCTGCAACCTTCCCGAGGACATCAACCTCTGCGCGCTGAGCCATCACGAACGCGCGGACGGCAGCGGCTATCCGAACGGAGCTATAGACATAACGCACGAGGCTGAAATTATCGGCTTCATCGACTGTTACGAGGCCCTTACCTGCAACGATCGCCCCTACCGGGACGCCGTGAAGCCCTTCGACGCGCTCACACACATCAAAAAAGAACTCAACCGCGGCAACTTCAAATTCAAGGTTTACGAGAGATTCGTTAAAAGTCTCGGCTGACTGCCTGCCCATGCATTAACATGATTTCCGTTATTATTAATTTCAGATAAAAATATTTCCCCGCCCACTCCCGCCCTGTTATTGCCCGATTAATGATGTTAGAATATTTTATGGCGGAATCGCCGGCGGCGCGGCGGCTGCGGTCGAACGCCGGGCCGATAAGACATAAAAATTCTGAAAAAATGATGGCGCACGAGTGGGAATAAGACAAAAGACATTGTTGATAGTCGCCGTTGTGTTTATATGCCTCATGGCGGCGCTTTACGCGGCCACGCAATTTCTAATGCTGCGCAGCTTCGAGGCCATCGAGAACGAGCGAGCCGCCGCAGATACCCTTCGCGTTAAGTCCGCCCTGTCGAATGAGATCGAAAACTTCAAGACAATGCTGACGGACTGGTCATCCTGGGACGACTCATACAAATTCATAGAGTCGCGGGACGACCTTTTTCTTGAAGCGAATGTAAAACGCGAGACATTCGAGAGCATGCGGATCGACCTGATGCTTTTCTTCAATAATGAAGGGGCTCTAATATACGGCCGCGAGTACGACGCGAAAACAAACCGCCTGCTGCCGGCCGGCCGGGATGTCCTGCGCAAAATAGGCGCGGCAGGCCTTTCGAAACACGACGGAACGAACTCAGGCGCAAGCGGCATTGTATTGTTCCCGCGCGGCCCGATGATCATCTCATCAATGCCGATCCTGACGACTGAACAGCGCGGCCCGGCGAGAGGCGCGCTGGTAATGGGAAGATGGCTGAACGGCGCGGAAATCTCGCGGCTGGTCTCTGTCACGCGCCAGCCGATGGAATTCCAAAGGCTCGACAGGCCGGTTTCGGCTGAAACGCTAAAGGTTCTCAAAATCACGGGCCGCGATCGTGGCATTGCGCTGAAGCCGCGCGGCAAAAACGTCATGGACGGCTACATGGTCATCAGAGACATTGCCGGCGCCCCGGCGCTGCTGATGAAAACGCCGATGAGACGCGATGTGTATCGGCAGAGCATTTCCGGAATCCGCTATTTCTTTGTATTTTTTACTCTCTCCGGGCTGATAAGCGCAGTGATTCTCATACTGATGCTCCAAAAGGTCGTGCTCTCCCGGCTGATGGCGCTCGGGCGGGAACTTTCGCGCATCGGCAAGGGCCGCAGCATGTCCGCGCGCCTCTCGATCTCCGGCGGAGACGAGCTTTCAAAACTCGCCAAAAACGTAAACTCTATGCTCGACGGCCTCGAGACGGCGCAGCTCGAACTCGGCAGGCAGGAGTCGCTCCAAAAAAGCGCCGAGCAATACAGGACGCTCGTGGAGCGCTCTCCCAGCGCGGTTTTCATAATCGACTCCGGAAAAATTATCTTCACCAACAAGGCCGGGTTAACCCTGCTCGGCGCCACGTTTCCGGAAGAAGTGGTTGGAACAAAATTCACATCCTTCCTTCGCGAAGATTACAGGGATACCTTCAACGGCCTTATGCGGCAGATACGCGAGGGCAGCGACCTGCCGATGACGGTATGCACTCTGCTGAGATTCGACAGTCGCGCCATCCACGTAGAGATCGCCGGTTCTGCTTTCGCCTTTGAGGGCATTGAAGCGATTCAATTAGTCGCCCACGACGACACGCGGCGCCGGGAAGCCGAGATGCGCCTCAAGTTCATGGCCTACCACGACCCGCTCACCGAACTGCCGAACCGCGCTATGTTCAACAGCATGCTCGGCAACGCCATAATGAACTCCGAGGAAACGGACAGAAAGATCGCCGTCATGCTGCTCGATCTCGACCGTTTCAAGGAAATTAACGACACGATGGGACACAAATTCGGGGACGAAATGCTGATCGCCGTAGCGGAACGCCTTTGCGAGACAGCAGGCGAGGAATGCGTTATCGCGCGCTACAGCGGCGACGAGTTCCTCCTGATGTTCGAGGACCTCCGCTCTCAGCGCGAAGCCGAAGACACGGCCGCGTCCCTTATCGCCGCTGTCGCAAAGCCTTTCCTGAAACACGGCCACAGGCACTTTATAACCGCAAGCGTCGGCGTCAGCATGTTCCCTGACGACGCCGAATCCGTCGAGTCTCTCATAATGAACGCGGACATCGCCATGTACCGCGCCAAGGCGCGCGGCAGCAACAATTACATGTTTTACTCAGAGGAAATACGCTCCTCCGTTTTCGAGAAAAAGACGCTCGCTGACGAACTGCGCAAGGCGCTCGAAAGCAAAGACGGGCTGAGCCTCCATTACCAGCCGCTGATCGGCGTTAAGAACGGTGAAATCGTCGGCGCCGAAGCGCTCGCGCGCTGGAATCATCCTACTTTAGGCCACATCCCGCCGCGAAAATTCATTCCCGTCGCGGAAGAGACCGGCCTGATTTTACAGTTCGGCGAATGGGCGCTGGGCGTCGCGTGCGCGGACAACGTGCGCTGGCAAAAAAACGGATTGCCCCGCGTCCGCGTCGCAGTCAACCTCTCGCCGAGGCAATTTCAGGACGAAAACCTTCAGTTGATCGTCTCCAAGGCCCTCGAGGACTCCGGCCTGCCGCCGGAATTCCTCGAACTCGAAATCACTGAGGGCGCCGCCATGGCAAACATTGACAACGCGGTCCTGACTCTTCATCGCATTAACTCTCTCGGCGTATGTTTCTCCATCGACGATTTTGGAACCGGATACTCCTCACTCAGCTATCTCAACCAGTTCCCGTTAAGCTCGCTGAAAATCGACGCTTCGTTTGTACGCGATATTTTCAGCGGCGCGGACACTGCGGCGATCATCAAGGCTATCATAGTAATGACGCACTCGCTGAATATGAAAGTCACCGCCGAGGCTGTGGAAACCGTCGAACAACTCGATTTCCTTCGCGGGCAGGGCTGCGATTCGGCTCAGGGCTTCTACATGCACAAGCCAATGCCGGCGGACGAGTTCGAACGGCTTCTTCTTTCAACCATGTGAATTGCGCCCACGGCCTCGCGGACGCGGATTCATTCCGAATCCGGATAACACACGTCTTTATTATGATCAATATATTTTTTGCCGCCTAAAATGGTATAATTGCCACATTATTCTATTTGTCGAATGAAGAAGGCCTGAATTGTATACGAACTGCCACAACTCTGAATTTGAGAAAACTTACGGCGTTTCGAAAAGCCTTGTGTTGATACTCGATACGGAGTTCAATGTTTTGTTCGTGAACAAAGCCGCGTCGGAAGCTGCCGGAAAAGCCGAGCATGAAATAGCCGGAAATAAATGTTTCAACATTTTTCACGAATCGGACGCTACTCCCGCCGGCTGCCCGCTGAAAAAAATGCTTGATTCGAAAACTTTAGAATCGCAGGAGATGTACATCGAGTCTCTGGGCAGAACGTGGCTTGTAACATGCATTCCGGTGTTCGACCTGAACGGCGATATCAGGTACGCGGTTCACGCCATGACGGACGTCACCGACCGGAAACTCGCGGAGGCGGCGCTGCGGGAAAATGAAAACCGCTTTCGTATGATGTTCGAGAATATGAGCGACTGCGTGGCGGTTTACGACGCTGTCGACGGCGGCTCCGATTTCGTGTTCAGGGATTTCAACAAAAGGGCGGAAGAGACCGATAAAATCAGCCGAAACGAATTGATCGGCCAAAAAGTGAGTGAAACGTTCCCCGGCATTAAAGACATGGGGCTATTCAGCGTTTTAGGCAGGGTATGGCAAACCGGCGTTCCGGAAAGCTTTGTTGATAAGAGATACGAGGACAAGAGAATATTTGGCTGGCGCAACAATTATGTGTACAAGCTGCCATCCGGCGAAATCGTGGCAATTTACAAAGACATAACCCGGCGCATACAGACGGAGGAAGCTCTGATAGCTTCGGAAATCAGGTTCCGACGGCTGTTCGACAGCATGACGGACGCTTTTGTCGGCACAAATATGGAAGGCAGGATAAACGAATTCAACAAGGCATTCATCAATATGCTCGGTTACGAACCGGAAGAAATTACTGAATTGAAATACTTCGAACTGACGCCAGAGAAGTGGCATGAGTATGAAACGGAAGTCATTAATGCCCAGATTCTTCCGCGCGGTTTTTCCGATGTGTATATAAAAGAATACAGGAAAAAGGACGGAACGATTTTCCCTGTTGAGCTTAGGACATTTCTGATCCGTGACGATAAAGGCGAGCCCGACGGAATGTGGGCGATAGTGCGCGATATCACCGAGCGCGCCAAGGCGGAAGAAGCGATCAGGCAAAGCGAAAACAAATTTCACTCACTGTACGATAATCTTATGGAAGGCGTCGCGCTGCACGAACTGATAACAGACGCCGGCGGCGCCCCTGTCGACTACAGAATCATCGACGTGAATCCCTCGTTCGAGAGCATCCTAAAGATTGCCAAGGATGCGGTATTGGGCAAAAAAGCGACGGAGGCATACGGCGTCTCCGAGGCGCCCTATCTTTCCGATTACGCCAGCGTGGCTCTGAACCGTTCGACATATTCATTCGAAACATATTTTCCGCAGTTGGACAAGCATTTCGCCATCTCGGCGATTCCGTGGGGAGAAATGGGTTTCGCCACAATTTTTTCTGACATAACGGAACGCAAGCGCGCCGAGGCGGAACAACTAAAGCTGCAAGAGCAACTTATTCAGTCGCAGAAGATGGAATCGATCGGCACGCTCGCGGGCGGCATCGCTCACGATTTCAACAATATGCTCGCGATCATCGTGGGCAACGCGCAGTTGCTGCAAAGCGAAATCAGCCCTGAAATGCCCGGCGCCGAGGAAATCGGGGACATCGTGTCCGCCGTTCAGCGCGCGAAGGAACTCACCATGCAGTTGCTCACTTTCGCGCGGAAAGAAAAGGTTAACGTAAAATCCGCGGATGTAAACAAGCTGATCGGCGACATCTCTTCCGTGCTCTCCCGAAGCATTCACAAAAAAATCGAAATCCAAACAACATTGGGCTGCAAATCGCGCGTCTCGATCGATTTCAACCAGATGTTTCAGGCGCTTCTGAATATCTGCGCGAACGCGTGCGACGCTATGCCCGCCGGCGGCAAGCTGGCCATTGAAAGCTCGGAAGTAGAAATCGGCGGCGAATACGCGGAAGTTCTTAAGGAAGGAAAATACTGCCTGATTAAAATAACTGACACCGGCATAGGCATGGCGGAAGATATGAGGCAGCGGATTTTCGAGCCGTTTTTTACGACAAAAGGCATCGGAAAGGGAACCGGGCTCGGACTGGCCATAACTCACGGAATCGTGAAGAACCACGAGGGGCATATCGAGGTGGAAAGCGAACCGGGCATCGGAACCTCGTTCAGCGTTTATATTCCCCTGAGCGATTTCATAGAGGAAGATGCCGCTGAAGAGGAGATCGCGGAACATAAGCGCGGCTCCGAGACAATCCTGATCATCGACGACGAAAAGGCGATTCTGAAATTCTCAGAAAAGGCCCTGGAAAATGCGGGCTATAAGGTTTACGCGACGGATAACCCGCGCGAGGGGCTGGAAATTTATAAAAAACGGGCCGACAAAATCGCGCTCGCGCTGCTGGATATGATGATGCCCGATATGGACGGCGAGGACGTCTACCGCGAACTCATAAAAATAAATCCGAAGGTGAAAGTCATTATTTCTTCGGGATATAGCCCTGACGGCAGAATCGGCGCTCTCATGGCAGACGGCATTCAAGGGTTCCTTCAGAAGCCGTTCAAAAATAAGGATTTATGCAAAACAATAAGAAATGTCCTCGATAGCTGAACTCGCTTTAGGCAGGTTTAATTTCCATTTGACAGAATGCAAACCGTAAAAGTATTATGCGCATATTGATACCGTTCGGGATGCGGGCGAACTCCTACGCCCGGCGCGCCTGAAAAGTGAGGGTTTATGAAATCAACCGCGAGAATTCTGCTTGCCGCGCTGGCAGCGGCTTTTCTTTTCATGCCGCACGCTGACGCCGCGCCCGGCGCCGCCTCGAAATCGAACGCGCAACTCCCGGCAATCGGCCCGGAATACGCCGCTCTGAAAAAAAATCTCGCCGTAGGCTGGAACACTTGGGACGCTTATAGCGTCCTGACTCACGTTCTTCTTCCGGCCGGCTTCGCTCTTAAAATCAATCTCATGGATGACGCGACGGGAAAGATTCTAACACAAGGCCTGATCGGCAGGCGCGGCGCCGATGAGGAAAACATCCGCCCCGGCCTTCACTCATACGACGGCTCATATACGGAACTGACGCTCGAATGGCGCGGCATCGCCGTCCGCATCCAAACCGCCTCCGTGAACGGAGAGTTCTTTCTTCTCGCTACTTCGGAAAATAACAGCAAATCAGGAACGCTCATTATCAAACCGGAGATGCTTTACGGCAAATCAGGAACAATCTCCATAGACAAAAATATCGTTTCTGCTCAGTTGCCTTCGAAAACTATCAGCGTCTTCGCTGATGGCAATTTCGCCGTCGCCGGGGACGGCTTGAGCGCGCAGCGCATAGCGGTTTCGCTTGACGGCCCGGCCGGCCTGTCGACCGGGGCGAAAAAAAGTCTGGCTGAAATCAAGCGCATTATTGAGGCCGAGGGAAGCCGGTTCGCCAAGAGCCGCGAGAAGTACGGCGAATTGAGCGACGCTCACAACGCGATGCAGAGCGCGCTCGCGTGGAACGTTATCTACGAACCGACGCAGGACCGGGTGATCACGCCGGTAAGCCGGCTCTGGTGCGTCGGCTGGGGCGGCTTTGTCCTTTTCGACTGGGACACATATTTCGCCGCTTACATGCTGTCTTTGGACAGCAAAGAACTCGCCTATGCGACCGCCATCGAGGTCACGAAGGGAATAACCGGCGCCGGCTTCGTCCCCAACTACTCGGCGGCGAACAACAACAAAAGCCTCGACCGCTCGCAGCCGCCGGTCGGTTCGCTCGTCGTGCGCGAGATATACCGGAAATACAGAGAGAAATGGTTTCTGCGCGAGGTGTTCGACGACCTGCTGAGCTGGAACCGCTGGTGGGAACCGAACCGTATGACGGACGGCTACCTGTGCTGGGGCTCGAATCCGTTCAAAGGCTACTACGGAAAGATCGGCGAACTTCACGCCATCAACAACTGGCAGGGCGCCGCTTGGGAATCAGGACTCGACAACTCGCCCATGTACGACGATGTTCCGTTTGACACTAAGCGACATCAGCTCAAGCTGGCCGATGTCGGCCTCATCTCGTTCTACGCTATGGACTGCGACGCGCTCGCAGACATCGCCGATGAACTCGGCAAAACCGAAGAGAGCCGCGAACTGAGAGCGCGCGCGGAGAAACACCGGCAGGCGCTCGCCACGCTCTGGGATGGGACATTCGGGCTTTACCTGAACAAACGAACCGACACGAAAGAGTTCAGCTACCGCATTTCGCCTGCGAATTTCTATCCGCTTCTGGCGCGCGCTGCGACTCAGCAACAGGCCGAACGCATGATGAAGGACCACTTCTACAACCCGGCCGAGTTCTGGGGCGACTGGATAATTCCGTCCATCTCGCGGAACGATCCTGGATTCAAAGATAACTCCTACTGGCGCGGCAGAATCTGGGCTCCGATGAACTTTCTCGTCTATATAGGAATGCGCAACTACGATCTGCCGGACGCGAGGAAAGACCTCGTTGACAAATCGAAAAAGCTGCTTCTGAAATCGTGGCTCGCTGAAGGCCACGTCTATGAAAACTACAACTCTGTGACCGGCGCCGGCGACGACGTGGAGAACAGCGACAAGTTCTACCACTGGGGCGCGCTGCTGGGCTTCATCTCATTCATCGAACAGGGTTTCGTCGAGGCTCCTGAAAAGCCGCTGAATTAGTATTTCCCGTATTAGCAATCGACGGGCGGAGCGGTTTTCAACGCCGTAAAAATGCGCGGGGCGGCCCGTTTGATATCTGAGATATGGCCGATATCTCAATTACTCAGCTCAGTCTGAGATACGGCCGGCATCTCAATTACCCTGCTCAGTCTCAGATACGGCCGCTATCTCAATTACTATGCACAGTCTCAGATATCCGATATCTCAGATATAAAACGCCGATTTTTGCTGTTTTTTTCGCGGCAACTCAGATATCGGGGGCCTTTTTCGCCATCTCCCGCCGATCTACGCAAAGAGCAACTTTACGGCATAGCTGTCAATTATTTTTGTAAAGCTGACTCAGAACTGCGGCCGGTTTTGAGTCAAATCGGAGGAATTATCCGTTGGAGCGAAGTGTCCCCGGCTGCATTTTCGCGCAGGGGCGCGGAAACGGGACAATACGGAAAACAAATTAGCGGACAATGAAAAAGGGGACGGCATGCCGTCCCCTTTAAAAATCGTTATTGATTGATCTGTTGCTGTTAGGCGCCTTTTTTGATGAGTTCCTCGGATACGCTCGCTGGAACCTGCTGGTATGTGCTGAACTCCATTGAGAAGTTGCCCTTGCCCTGAGTGCGGTTCCGCAATATCGTCGAATAGCCGAACATTTCGGAAAGAGGCACGGTCGCGCTTAACAGCCGCGAGTCGCCGGGCAACTGTTCCATTTCGGCCAGCCGTCCGCGGCGCGAACTGACGTCCTGCATGACGTTCCCGACGAATTCCTCCGGAACGACGATGTCGACTTTCATTATCGGCTCCTTGAGTATCGGAGCGGCTTTTCGCAGCGCGTTTTTCAGGCCTATCGAGCCGGCGATCTTGAACGCCTGTTCGTTCGAGTCAACTTCGTGGAACGCGCCGCCGAGCAGCGTGACGTGGATGTCGATCACCGGATAGCCGCCGAGCACGCCGGTCTTCATCGCTTCAACGACGCCCTTCTCGATCGCGCCGAAGTATTCCTCCGGAATTTCGCCCGCCTTCACCTCGTCGTCGAAGATGAATCCTTCGCCCGCGGGAAGCGGAGCGACGCGCAGCTTGACCTTGCCGAAATGACCGCTTCCGCCGCTCTGCTTGACGTAGCTGCCCTCAACCTCGACCGTCTTCATTACGGTTTCCTTGAACGCGACTTTCGGTTTCCCGACCGTCGTCTCGACGTTGAATTCTCTCTTCAGCCTGTCGGTGATGATCTCTAAGTGCAGCTCTCCCATGCCGGAGATGATTGTCTGGGCGATATCCTTGTTCGACTCGACCTTGAACGTCGGGTCTTCCTTCGCGAGCTCGCGGAGCGCCTCGGACATCTTCTGGTGGCCGTCCTTTTTCTGCGCTTCGATCGCGACGGAGATGACCGGTTCCGGGAAGATGATTTTCTCCAGCAGAATCGGGTTCTCCTCGCAAGTGAGCGTGTCGCCGGTGCCGACGGTTTTCAGTCCGATGACGGCGCCGATGGAGCCGGCGGAAAGCTCTTCGAGCTCTTCGCGGCGGTTCGAGTGCATTCTCAGTATGCGCGTGATGCGGTCCATTTTCCCGTTGCTCGCGTTGTAAACGCGCGAGTTCTTTTTGATGGAGCCGGAATAAACTCTTACGTATGTGATGTGGCCGACGTGCGGGTCTTTCGCGATCTTGAAAGCGAGCGCGGCGAACGGAGCTTCGTCGGAGGTTTCTCTTATCTCGGTGGTTCCGTCGCTTTCGATGATCCCGGTGACGGGCGGAACGTCCAGCGGCGACGGGAGGTAATAAACAATCGCGTCGAGCAGCGACTGTACGCCGACGTACTTCGCGGAGGTTCCGCAGAGCGTCGGCACAAGGCCGTCCTCAATCGTCGCCTTGCGCAGCGCGTTTTTAATTTCTTCTTTGGAAATTTCAGTTTCTTCGAGGTACTTCTCGGCGATCGCGTCGTCGAAGTCGGCGAGCCGCTCGATCATGTTCGCGCGCCATTTGACGGCGTGCTTGACGGCGGCGTCAGGAATCGGAAGCCGCTTGCGGAATTCGTCGCAATCGTCGTCTGTCATCTCGAGGTCCATCTCGATCAGATCGATCACGCCGATGAGAACGCCGTTATCGAAGTAAGGTATCGTTATCGGCACTGACGGCGCGCCGAATTTCTTGCGTATCTGTTCCGCAACGCGGAAGTAGTCGTTTCCGTTGCGGTCCATCTTGTTCACGAAAACAATGCGCGGAATTTTGTAGTTGTTCGCCTGCCGCCACACCGTTTCGGTCTGCGTCTGAACGCCGCCCACGGCGCAAAAAACGACCACCAGGCCGTCGAGCACGCGCATGGACCGCTCGACTTCGACCGTGAAGTCGACGTGTCCGGGCGTGTCGATGATGTTGATCGCATGATCTTTCCAGTCGCAGAATGTCGCGGCTGACGTTATCGTGATTCCGCGTTCCTTCTCCTGAACCATCCAGTCCATCGTCGCCGTGCCTTCGTCCACCGTTCCGACTTTGTGCACTTTTCCGGTATAGTAAAGCATTCTTTCGGTCGTCGTTGTTTTCCCCGCGTCAATGTGGGCGACGATCCCGATGTTGCGCGATTTTCTGAGCTCACTCTCTGTCATGACTGCTTCATCTCCTAAGCAAAAAAAAATTCGGCCCTACACGGCTCGTACAGCTACTCGCCGTTCGCCGAAACCTCATATACTATAAGTATTATCTTGCTTTTGTCCAGTTTGTTTCACAAATAATTCAGAATCACGGGCGCCCCCGCCGCCGGACGACGCCGGTGAAAATCATTAGGCCTCTCCTTCCGCGCGCGTGATTGTATGTATAATACTTTAAAGTAGCTGAACGGAAAGCCGCCGGGCGGCATGCGCTGCCCGGCGGCAAGGAGAATTGACATGAAGAATATTTTAACCGGAATCGCTTTTTGCCTTATGCTGGCGGCGGCGGGCGCTGTATGCGGCGCTGTTGAAAAAGAGCCGCTTTATCTCGACCGCACGCAACTTGTGGATGTGCGGATCAAAGACCTGATCTCGCGGATGACGCCGGAAGAGAAGATGCAGGAGCTGGCCGGGAAAGCCGGCGGGCCGGGCGAACTGCGGCTGAAAATTCCGCCGTTCAACACAACGGAAGCGGTTCACGGGTACATGTCGGGAATCGGAGCCACGATCTTTCCGCACTCGATAGCGATGGCGAGCTCGTGGAATGAAAAACTGATGCTGGAGATGGCGGACACGATCGCGGCCGAGATGGTCGCAGCGAATGCGCAACAGGCATGGTCGCCGCTGATGGATGTGGCGCGAGACCCGCGCTGGGGCCGCATGGAGGAAACTTATGGCGAGGACACATATCTCGTCACCCGCATGGGAGTGGCGTTCATCAAAGGCCTTCAGCGGCACAACCTGATAGCGACGCCCAAGCATTTCGCGGCGCACGGCGCTCCGCAGGGCGGCCGCGACAGCAACGACGTCGGCTACTCCGAGCGCGTGATGCGCGAATACTACCTGCCCTCGTTCCGGGCGGCGTTTCTGGAGGCCGGCGCGATGGCGACGATGAGCGCGTATTCGACGTGGTTCGACGCGCCCGCCGTGTCGTCCGAATATTTGCTGAAGGGCATCCTGCGCGAGGAATGGGGGTTTCAGGGCTTTATCGTTTCCGACTGCACTTCAATAGCGCATCTAACATACAAGCATTACGTGGCGGCGGATTACGTCGACGCGGCCCGGCTGGCGCTGAAAGCCGGCGTGTCATACAACTGCGGCGAAGTTTACGCCCGCGAGGACGTGATTCAGGCAGTGGCCGACGGGCGCATACCGATGGCGGACGTCGACTACGCGGTCAGCCGCACGATCAGGGCGAAGTTCCTGACCAACCTTTTCGAGGCCCCGCGGGCGAAGTTGCTGAAAGAAGGCGGAAAAGACTGGAACAGTCCCAAGCACAGCGCCGTGGCCCTCGATGCGGCCCGGCAAAGCCTGATTCTTCTGAAAAATAAAGACAGCCTTTTGCCGTTGAGCAAAAACATAAAATCCATAGCGATCATAGGCGAAAACGCGAAGACGCAACAGCTCGGCGACTACAGCGCGAAACCGCTCGAAGGACAGCTCGTTTCGATACTCGACGGGGTGAAAAAGACAGTAGGGCCGGATGTCATCGTCCGTTACGCCGAAGGTTACGATCATAAGTTTCCCTCCGCCTTCATGGGGATTTCAAAAGCGGTGAAAGCCGCCAGGGCGTCGGATGTCGCGATTGTCGTCGTCGGCGATTTAGGAGACATAACGAGCGGCGAAGGACACGATCGCGCAGATCTGGACCTGCCCCGCGGACAGAAGGAATTGGTTAAGGCAATCTATAAAACCGGAACGCCTGTCGTGCTGATAATCGTCAGCGGGCGCCCCTACACTATTGAGTGGGAAGCCGACAACATCAAAGCGATCATTCAGACGTTTTATCCGGGACAGGAAGGCGGAACGGCCGCGGCGGAGGTTCTTTTCGGCGACTACAATCCGGCGGGCCGCCTGCCGGTCACATATCCGCGCTACGCAGGCCAACTGCCTCTGAATTACAATCCGAAACCTTCGGGACGCGGCTATAAATACATCAACATGGACGCAAGCCCGCGCTACAGGTTCGGACACGGCCTCAGCTACACGCGCTTCCGCTACAGCAACCTTAAAGTTTCGCCTGAAAAAACGGCGGACGGTTTAGTCACAGTCAGCGCCGACATCGAAAACATCGGAGGCCGCGACGGCGACGAAGTGGCGCAACTGTACGTCACCGACATGCTCGCCACAGTCGACACGCCGGTCTCGCAGCTCATGGGATTCAGCCGCGTCAATATAAAAGCGGGCGAGAAGGCGACGGTGGCCTTCAGCCTGAACGCATACCAATTGTCGTTGCTCGACCGCAACATGGACCGGGTTCTCGAACCGGGAAAATTCAAGGTCATGGTGGGCGGCGTTTCCCCATGGGCGCAACCCGAAGACAGATTCAAGGACAGAATCGGATATTCGGGTCCGGAAGAAGGAGTCGTCGGCGAATTCGAGGCGACAGAGCGAATAGCGGCTAATTTCGAATATTCGCTGGCGGCGCCGCAAACCGCCAAAGCCGGCGAGCCGTTTGAGGTTATCGTGAAGGTGAATAACAAAGGCCGCATGACGGATGTCGGCGAAGTGAAACTCTTCGCGGACGGCGCGGTCGCGGGAGTGAAACGATTTGAAGTCGCGCCCGGAAAACCGAAGAGCCTCACTTTCGCGGTCGCTCTGAAAGCGGCGGGCGAAATACAACTGACCGCTGTCGGCAAATCCGGCTTGGCGAAACAAACGATAAAAGTGATTCAGTAACAGCGGCGGTCGAGACGCCGCGCCAAAACAGATCCGGCGCCAGGAGGCTGACGTGTTATGCCCTATCTTAAAACATTCATTTTTACGATCTTCGTTCCCGGAACAGTCGCCGGAGCGCTCCCGTGGCTGCTGATTACTTCCGATATAAAATTCCTCGATGCGAAACTGGGCGCCTTTCGGTTTATCGGGGCGCCGATCTGGGCCATTGGGCTTCTCATCTACATTTTATGCGCGTGGGAATTCGCCTCGACAGGAAGAGGAACGCCTGCCCCGAATGATCCGCCGAAGGCGCTCGTCGCAAAAGGCCTCTACCGTTTTTCGCGGAATCCGATGTACGTTGGAATACTATCCCTGATAGCGGGCGAAGCGGTTTTCTTCGAATCGCCGCTCACGGCGCTTTACGGCGTTATCATTTTCTTATTATTTAACGCTTTTATAATTTTCTATGAGGAGCCGACGCTCAACCGGATGTTCGAAGAATCATATAAACAATTCTGCAAATCGACGCCGCGATGGATCGGCAAGATTAATTCACGCAAAACATAAACTGAAAAATATCGTCCAGGCCTTAACTCAGAAGCTCGAAAGCCGACTCGACGCCGTCAGTCGTTCATCTGATAAACGCCCTTGAGCGCATACACTTCTTCCCATATCTTCTGTTGAAGCGCATCGTTGACCGCCGGCTTTTTGACCATCTTCAGCGCGATTTCCATTTGTTTCGGCGTGCTCTGGCGCTTCGAGTAGAGCTGGACGGCGAACTTAGTGAAGTCCCTGACCATGAAGTCGAATATCTGGTCCAGCATGTCAGCGGGCAGTTCGTCCTTGTGCAGATTGTGGAACTCGATGATGCCCTGCCCGTATGCGACGAGCGTGAAAAGCTCTCCGAGTATCAGCAGGAAGTCGATGTCGTCCGCCTGAGCCTTCGAGGCCTTGGCGTCGCTCGCGGAAGCCATGAGGAAATCCTTGAGAACGAGTATCTGTTCCTTGAAAATGTTGACGTTCGGCAAGTCAACGCTGTTGTAGGCGATGTTGTAGTCGTGGAACTGGATGTTTCCGAGACCCTTAGTCGGCCCCTGATTGAAGAGGAAGTCGTCGCTCTTGATGTCGTTGATTTCCGGGATGTCCGGGAATTTGCCGGGCATGAAGAAGTAGTTTCTCATGAACTTGATGATCAGCGCCATGTTGACGTGCACCGTGCCTTCGAGCTTCGGGAGCGCGCGGATGTCGCGGGCGGCCATCTCGAAATACATGTCTTTCTCGAAACCCTTCGCGGCCATGACGTCCCAGAGGCAGTTGATGACTTCCTCGCCCTGCGTCGTCACTTTCATCTTGACCATCGGCGTGTAAAGCAGATAGCGCCGGTCGCTCTCGGAGGCCGTGCGGATGTAGTCCGACGTGCGGAGCGCGAAGGCTTTCATCGCGACGAGACGGCAGTAGGCGTCGGTGAAAAGCTGTTTGACGTGGGTGAAATCGGTGACGAATTTGCCGTACAGGTTTCTGTTCGATGCGTGGTCGATCGCCTCATACAAAGCGTGCGTGCAAATTCCTATCGATCCCCATCCGAGATTGTATTTGCCGAGGTTGACGGTGTTCAGCGCCATGTCCCACGCGTCGCGGCCCTTCGAAAGGATGTCGTCCTCTTCGATCGGATAGTCGTTCAGCGCGTACTCGGCGACAAACGACTGGCTGTTGACGACGTTCTTCACAACTTCGTATCTGCCGTGCTTCGAGCCGACGACGAAGAATGCGAAATAGTTGTACTTGTCCGTTTCAACCTCGCCCGGCTTCTTGATCTTGCCGAGCGTCGAGACGAGCGCCGCTTCGTTGCCGTTGCCGATGTAGTACTTGCGGCCGTTCGCGAGATAGGTCCCGTCATCCTGCGGCACGAGCATCATCTCGGTCGAGTATATGTCGGCGCCGTGCTCTTTTTCAGAGAGGCCGAATCCGAATATTCCGCCCTCTTTCAGCAACTCTGCCGTGCGTTTTTTCACTTTTTCGTTCTTGCTGATCCATATCGGGCCGAGACCGAGTATCGACACCTGCCACGTGTACCAGTAGGCCAGTCCGTAGAAGCCGAGTATCTCGTTGAACTCGCAGTTGCGGAAGGTGTCCCAGCGATACTCCTCGTCGCCGCCGCCGTACTGCGCGGGCGTCAGCAGCCTCGCGAATACTTTGTTATCTGCCTGAAACTTCAAAAAGTCGGCGTACCACACGCGCTCGACATCGTCTTTCTTGAGCTTTCCGCGCCCTTTGCTCTCGAAAAACTCTATCGTCTTCAACATGATGTCTTTCGATTTGTCGTCTTTGTACTTGCGTGAATGCTTTTTGGGATTTAGTAATAACATATCGTTTCCTTTCCTGTTTCGTATAAATAATTAGTCTTTTGGGATGATCAGATAATTCAGCAGGAAAGTCAAGCGAGATAACAAAGATTCGGCAATTTCGGAATCTCCCTATGATATCCGGAGGTTCTTTCGACACGCTGACCGGCTTGGAATTCCGCCGCCGCGCCCGAATATCCTTACGCGACAAATTTATAACAGGGGTGTTGTCAAATTCCGGCATGGGACACGGAAATAATTCAAGCGCCGCTGGAATTATTTGAATCCGCCGCAGTTAATTATCTGTCACCGCCCGCCAGCCTCCGGGTAGTTGCTGTTCAGTGATGGCGAAAGATAATCTTCGCTGCCGCAGGTGTGTAAAGAAGAGAGTATCGCTTCATCCGAAAACCTCTTCGTGAGTCAGGAGTATGCCTTTTTCAATCTCTTTCTTCGACTGTTGAATCTGTTTCATGAGATCGGGGTCCGACAGAATATCAAAGGTTTCCAATAGCGATTCGTACTCATCGGCGCTCAATAAAACGCCTTCCGGAACGCCGCCGCGAGTAATCTGATAAACGCACTGTGTTTTGTTAATTTCATCCATGAGTTTAAAAAAATCCGATTTTGCCGCGCTCAAGGTTATTGTTTTCATGCCCGCCTCCCGGATAGACCAATATAGACTTTTTATTGGCTAAAGAGTGTAATGTCAAATTGCTTGGGCCGCCGGGGTTGAAAGCGGCATCGTGATAGATAAACGTTTTGTGCCGTAGAGAACGGCAATCCTTGTTGACAAACGCCGATTCGTGGTACAATAAGAACAAAGTTCAAAATATTTGATTTCATCTATGATTTTTTATATTGTTTCCAAAATACGAAACAGAAGAATTACTTTTACGGAGGATAATGGAATGGATACCAAACAAATATGTGCAATTTTATATTTTGATACAGTAAAAGCCAGCCAAATTATGAGCTCGGAATTAAAACGGAAACTAATTATCTTTATAAATAGAATTATCTCTGATCTAAAGAAAAAATTTGATATTATTTATGCAAACAATTTGGGTGATGGCTATTTACTAATTGGCTCAAGTGGACTCGAAATTGCAGATGCGGCATTACAAATACGCGATGGATACAAAAACTATGATTGGGAACATGATGGATTTCCAAATGTTTTGAAGGTTAGAGTCGGACTACACTTAGGCATTGTATTATTATCAAAGGAAGGGAGAAAAATCACTAATGCTTGTGGCCATGCGCTTGATTTCGGGTCAAGAATTGAGCCAATTACAGAACATAATCATGTATTCTGCACTGAAAATCTCTATAGACAACTAATTTCTGAAAAACCAAATACAATCGAGAGTGATTTCATTGGTGAAATCGAACTTGCAAAAGGGGCCGGGAAATATCCGTTATATAACATTCGGCGAAAAGGCGAACAGAGTTATGTAACTCTTGAAAGAGGAAAAATAGAAATACTAAAAGATAAATCCGAGAACAAAAAGGAACTCTTAAAGTATGGTTTATGCTGGGAAGCAAAAAGAATAACTAGCGTATCACAAGGCGTAGATTTTATAAAGCTCCCTCAAAACAATAAACCATTCAAATCGTTAAATTTCAAATTAATATCCCATTCATCTTATTGGAGAGCTGGAATAAAATGTGAAGCAAGCATTCAATTGCCTAATCTTGTGACTCCAAATAGTTTTTTGATTCATACGGGTAGGGAAACAAATGGCGCATATGGAATAACATGCTACGTAAACAAAATAATGCTGTTAAATGAATCCCTAAAAATCGAAAGTGATAAAGATATAAAATTCGCTTTTGAATACTTAGGTGATAATCATATATGCTGCAAAATAGGAGATTTCTTTAAGTTTGAGTACAAAATAGACCCGATACTGTTAAAAAATATTTCTCTTTCGGCTTGGGGTGATGGTCATGAATATGAGATTTTATTCTATGATATCGTCTATTGCTAAATTAATTAAAGTTGATAGGTCAAAAACCTCAATTCTCTATCCGTTGATTTTAATTTTTAAACGCTAATTGTTTCTACACAAATAAGCGGTAATAAGCGCTGATAAGCCAACAACAAGTTCAGCGTCAACATGTTTGGGTTGTTCGCCTTCTCTTATGTGTCTCGCTTTTTCGCTAGAAAACCCCCATAATTTTGTTACCGCTTCTTCGATGGTTTTAGGCAAACCATGTTTGTCACGATGATTTTTCATAATCGAGCCCAATGTCTCGTTGGGCTCATTACTTACTTCGCGAGCGACACACTCAAGAGCCGCCATTGAATGTGTTATTGCACCGGTTAAATCAGGCTCTGGTCTTCTTGATATATCCTTTATTGCTTCTTCAATTTCGGAATTTGCGGTTAAATAACTCTTTTCATTCATTGCAGTTTTTGCGTGTTCTACAGCGAATTCATATGATTCAGAACCACGCATTACGATATTCCCATTTTCCATCTTCCAACCAATTCCTTGCTCTAAAAACACTTCGTTAAGTTCTTTCTCGAAAAGAGCCGGTCTGCTTGGTAGTGTTCCGCGAATGGCGCAGGTTAAGAAGTAATTATATATTGATTCAGCAACCTCATAAACTTTGTACCAGTCACAATTCATAATTAGTTGTTTGACTTCCCCGTCGATATTGGGATATTCGGACCAATTTCCATCATCGGGAAGACAAAGCAATACATTACAAATTATTTTCCTTAAGACTGAGGGGTTAAAGCCGCCTGTCTTATACGCTATAATAATCAATGCCTCTCTAAATTTATTCGGCGCATCTTCTCGCACAACAATCTCTTTGTTTTCAGGCTGAAAACCATATCTTTTTGAAAATGTTTGTTTATACACATCGTCCATAATGAACCTCATTTACAACAATATTCGGCTGTTTTTCTTTTATCTATTGTCTTTTAGACACTAATCACTCTTGCCCTATTCTTTAATCTTGAAGACTGATTAAATATTACCTTAATTTTTGCGGTTTAGGTAAATTCTTGAAAATTACTTTATGTTGCAATTATTGGATTGAGGGCAGTCATAACTTTTCAACGCACTTAAGCTCGCCGGCTTGCGAAAACCTCAAAACATCCCATTTGCCGTAATAGAAACCGGCATAAATGTGCGCTATACTTTTTCGGACACGGCGCGGCATGCGCCGGAACGTAGGGGCGGATTTCAAATCCGCCCGGCGAAACCATAAAACAAGGATAGCGACCATGAACGGTAAAGTGCGGATCAAGGACAAGATGCGGAGCGCATACACGCCGGAGCAGTGGCTCGGCGTTCTGGTTGAAGCGGCGAAAGAAGAACGGTTCGAGGAGCATTTCGCGCTGACGAACTGGGAGATACGCGAGGCGATCTACAGCGGGCCGGACAACTACCGGCAGCTCGGCGGCTGGAAACGCTATAAAATCGGCGACACATGGGGCGGCGAGGACCACACGGCGTTCTTCCGCTGCGAGGTCAAGGTTCCCGCGAGCTTCAAGGGCAAAACCGGCGTCCTGCGGCTGATCCCCGGCGGCGAAGCGTTGCTCAAAGTCAACGGCAAGCCGTTCGCCGGACTCGACGAGAAGCACGACACGGTCTTCATCGCCGATAAGATGCGCGGAGGCGAAACGCTCAAGCTCGAAATCGAAGCCTATATACGCCAGATGGACGACGCCGACCTGTTTCACACATTCAGAGTCGCCGAACTCGCCATTCTCGACCGCGACTGCGAAAACGCATACTTCGATCTGAAATGCGCTTACGAGGGCATGGAGTCGCCGCGCTCGATGCGCGACGTGCGCCACTTCCTTTTCGACGAACTGAACAAAGCGGTCGCGCTGATCGACTTCAGCGCGCCGGACCGCGCGACGTTCAAAGCCGGCCTCATGAAGGCCGCCGCGCGCGTTAGAAAGAACGTCTACGAGTCCGGCAAGTACCGTGACGAAGGCCGCCTGAACATGGTCGGCCACAGCCACATCGACCTCGTTTACCTATGGAGCTACAAGGAATTCCTGCGCAAAATCGGCCGCACGCACTCCACAGCGCTCAACATCATGCGCGAGTTCCCCGATTACCTTTTCTGCCAGAGCCAGATGAAACTTTACGAGGACCTCAAGCTCCTCTACCCCGACATTTACAAGCAGATCAAAAAGCGCGTCAGCGAGAACCGCTGGGAAGTGATCGGCGGCATGTACATCGAGCCGGACTGCAATCTCGTTTCCGGCGAATCGCTCGTGCGGCAGTTGCTGGTCGGCAAACGGTTCATGCAGAGCGAGTTCGGCCGCGACTCGGAGGTCTGCTGGCTGCCCGACGTTTTCGGCAACTCGTGGATCATGCCGCAGATTCTCGCGCGCGCCGGAATTAAATACTTCATCACCGTCAAGCTCGTGGTGTGGAACGACACAAACGAGTTCCCGCACAACACTTTCCGATGGGAAGGCCCGGACGGCTCACGCATTCTCTGCCACATGCCGGCCACCCACTTCGGCGCCGAGGTGGACGCCGACATCATGCTCACGAACTGGGACGAGTACAAGCAGAAAATCGATTGCAGCGAGGCGATATACAACTACGGACACGGCGACGGGCGCGGCGGCCCGATGCGGGAGGACATTCTCGCGGGCAGGCGCTTCAGCCGGTTCCCCGGCATGCCGGACGCCGAGTTCACGCACGGCGGCGATTTCTTCAAGCGCGCGGAAGCCGTCGCAACAGACAAGCTCCCTATATGGAAGGACGAGCTTTACCTCGAAACGCACCGGGGCACTTACACGACTCAGGCGATCCTCAAGAAAAACAACCGGAAGTCGGAAATCATGTACCGCAACGCGGAGATGATGTCTTCTATCGGCAAACTGCTCGGAGGCGCCTACCCGCAGAAAGCGATCAACGAAGGCTGGAAGACGCTTCTCAAGAATCAGTTCCACGACATCCTGCCCGGCTCTCATGTGACTGAAGCCTGCATAGACGCGGTGGCGGATTACAAGACGGTGTTCGCGGCCGGCGGCAAGGCGCTGTGCGGCGCGCGGGAGTTCATCGCTACGAAAATAAAGAACGACTCGGACGACCCGGCGGTCGCTGTTTTCAACGCGCAGACGTGGGAGCGCGACAACGCCGTCGAGGCGGAATTCAAAACGAATAAAAAAGAATTCAAAATAGTGGACGCGGCTGGCGCGGAGGTTCCATATCAGGTGATCGAGCGGAACGGCGGCAAGGTCAGAACACTGATCGGCGCGCGCGGAGTTCCGGCGGCCGGATATTCGGTTTACAGGCTTGCGGCCGGGAAACCGGCGGCCGGCGCGGCGGCTGAGGCGTCGGAAAAAGGAATGGAAAACGAATTCTTCTCGCTCATGTTCTCTAAGGACGGGACGATATCGAGAATATACGACAAAAGGCAACAGCGCGACGTTCTCGTTCCCGGCGGCGGCGGAAACCGGTTCCAGATTTTCGAGGACGACCCCGGCCGCTATCCGGCGTGGGACATCGTGCCGATGTACAAGAATCACGAATACAAACTGCCGGCGGTCACGAAAACGGAAGTCGTCGAGCGCGGACCGGTGCGGGTGGTCGTGCGGCAGACGCGAAAATTCATGAAGTCCAAGATGGTCCAGAGGATCATCATGTACAACGACGTGCCGCGAATCGATTTCGAGACGGAGATCGACTGGGCGGAGCGCAACAAACTGCTCAAGGTCGGGTTCCCGGTTGAAGTGAGCGCGATGAAGGCGGCTTACGACATTTCGTTCGGATTTATCGAGCGGCCGACTCACGGCAACACTACATGGGACGCGGCAAAGTTCGAGGTGTGCGGCCACCAGTGGGCGGACATCTCGGAGGGCGACTACGGAGTGAGCCTTCTGAACGACTGCA
>Ga0172379_10002562_pt1 | contig 31560 bp, 28 predicted proteins | sample GrowelOW334metaG_FD_119756 | JGI IMG/M metagenome (GOLD analysis project Ga0172379, IMG submission 119756) | Groundwater microbial communities from an aquifer near a municipal landfill in Southern Ontario, Canada - Groundwater well OW334 metaG | ecosystem: Environmental > Aquatic > Deep...
CAAAACGAAAGATGCGGAAATCAGTATTTGAATAAAGAGTTATATGACCAGGCAAGCCGGTTTTCGGAGGTTCTGTAGTGAATAGGTTGCGTTTCTCGCTTATTTCGCTGCAACGGATAAGGCGGTACCGATGTCACTGCTTTCCGTTGTATCTGGCTTTTTTGCTCGCGGTCAGCCATTTCTTGCCAGTACTTCCCGTGACCGCAGCGCCGGATCGTGTGGCGACCGAGTTTGCACTAACTGCTCTTGGCCGGATGAAGGCTTCGCAAAGAATACTTGGTCAGTTCTTGCATTTTCTGGCTGCCCGCAAAAGCACTGCTCTCGTGTCAGAGAGGCAAGCCGAAATGGAAACAGCACGGTTTGTAAGTGGCATTAAGGATCCCAAAGTCTTGCTTGATCTGGCGTTGGCAATACAGATGAAGATCAATATTTATTCTTACATGCCTGCGTCTGATATGGCCTTGTGGCGGGGACTGTACCGAAATTGTACTCAGCGAACTAGTATCAAGTCCGATAAGCAAGCTCAGTTTCTTCTGTCTAGGGCCATTTGTCCTATGAAGCACTCGGGTGCTCCTCGGTCAAGAAAACGAACTGAAATACTTGCGCGACAATTTCAGGCGGTCAAAGTTATGGATTTGTATTTGAGCCGCGCTCATTCTCAAACCATTATAGCTGGGCCACGAAACTCAGGATGGACTGCGATCGGTCGTCCATTGGTAAGGGGCGTAAGTGACATTGATGTGTTAACAGATATTGCCAGCGGAGCATACTGTAAGACATGTTTGGACGATGAGGCAGCTGGCGCTTATGATTTCTTCTTTGTTTGTGTTGACCGAGTCGTTGAAAAACCAAAGTCCCAGGCTCTGGATGCAATCTACTTCTTCTACTGTATTTCTTCCGGTGGCGCTGCTACTTCAGAATGTCTCAACGAATACGAAGCAAAAGTATTAGGCATGTCCATGCCAGAGTTCATAAAGTATCGCTCTGCCAAAAACAAACAACGATAACTTTGCTGACCTGGTCTTGAATTTTTCTACTTCACCGGAACGCCCACAATCGAAACACCAGTAGGCCCGTCAACTGTACGCTTTAAATCGATATCAAAGGTAACTTGATTAGCCGGTGGTTTTGGAAAATCTGGTATTTCGAAGAAGCCCACTTGGTCTACTATTTTCACTGCTGTTTCTCTAAACTCAGTCTCCCGTGGAACATTGCGTTCTATATCTGCAGCGGGGACGAATTCGACAACTCTGGCAGCAATATCGTGATCTGGCTTTATCGTGACTTCAAGTTTGGCCGTGCCAGGGCAAACATCAACTGTTTGCCAGCGAGTGTAAATCGCTTTGGCTACGACGCGATACCACTGTGGCCAAGTGTCGCAAGGTGTAGCTTGAAATTGGGTGAGCACATTGGCTCTGGCAGTTTCGCTAACTGGCTCAATTCTTGTGAAAATTCGCTGCGATTGCAAGGTGCCTGGTACAGCACTTAAGCTCACCGGAGTAGGTTGATTGGCCGACCAGCGCCCACCTAAAGTTTCTTTGCTTTGCCCTGGTGGAGTTATTGTCACTTCGTAGCCAGGTGCAGTAGTGATACCATGCTTGGTGACATAGTGGGTTTCTTCTGCGTGTGGCAGCGGAAGGTTGCTTCGCAGATTGCTAACAGTGTAAATGCCTGGAGCAATCATAAGCAGCGTTGATTGAATTGTAGTAGATAGCGAACCCAGAGCTGGACCAATCATTCGACCACCAAAGAATGTGGTTGGCTGAGGTGTTGCTGGAGTCGGTATTGATGAAACAGCCAGTTCGGGCGCTAGCACTGTAACTCCTCTGCCAATAGTTTGATAATGGTTGGGAGTGGTGTTGACAGTGCTATTGCTACCACTGAAAATTGAAGTGAAATTGGAACCAGGTACATAGTTAACTACACCGTGGGCGGGTGTGCGGTTGTACGAAGATATCGGCGCAATCAAACCGTACATTCTGCCGTTGCCACCTCGGGCTGTATCACCTAAGAGTTCTACGGGGCCACCGGCGATGCCACCATTTGTGCCACCACTATGTACATTGCCGCGAATCTGTTCGGGTGTGTACGTGTCTCTGATAGGTGATAAGGGGCGACCGTAAGCACCATTGCCATTGACCTGGCCTTGATATTGGGGAAACAATTGTAGTGATGGATTTAATTGTGACTCGCTCTTGATTCCGCCTTGCAAAGGACCAGTGCTGCTCACGCCGGATGTGAGCGGATGCTGGTTGGGCACCACTGGAATTGGTGCGGTAAAGTAATCGGTTACGCCGTTGCTAGCTATGGACGGCATAGCGCTGCATAATCCGGCGGCAATAGATAAGGACACGAGTATTGAAGTTGAGCGAATCTTATTGCTGCGCATTTAAGGCTTCTCGTATTTCTTGCTAGCGATGCTATTTAACCAAAACCATGAAATTTCATCCTAGCAAAACTAGTCATACCCGAATTTGCTATTCGCCAACTGCACAGTTCCCGCGAAGACCGTCGATGGAACACCTGCGGGATTTTTTATGGCTTGTAACTTGCCCATGGCACTCGTTTTTTGTTAATTATTGGGTGCGTTTTCAGAAGAACGTTCTATTCACCTGAACTCCACTAGTGCTTTCACCAGTGAACGATTTGGGCGGTTGGCCTATGATCCAATGCCGATCCAAGAGACTATTGTGCCGATAAGCTTGAATCAACAATTGCAAGTCGTTCGTAAGCTATCTATAGGCTGGTGTTTCTGCATGGGGCGGCAGATTGGTGCAGTTGCATTTCTGGCTATCATTGGTTCTCTTTTGATGCTATCTGCAGACGGCAAGATAATTACTTATGATTCTAAGCTTGGAGAGCCGCCCGGTGAGGTCGTTTATGACCTGAAAGTTCCCCCCGAAGAATGGTATAGCTTGCCTGCCTGGTCAAACAACGGCCGTTCTCTTGCTGTTACTTGGCCGATTCAAAGCAGAATTGATCATAAAGGCTTTATCACTGAGGTGGCTCAAAAAAAAGGTGAGAACTGGACCGGTGTAATGCATACTTGGGGGTCGTCAGGTGAGCTGAAGAAACACCCGATGACCTGCTCATTCGATAGTTCACGCACCGTCCTGCTCAATGCTAACACCCTTGAGCGTTTGCCTGTATCCATACCTGTGCGTTTGTTTGGTTTGCTCTGGTCGCCCGATGACAAACTGATCGTCGGAAGTTTTTCTCGTCCAGTTGTGTATTCGACACTGACGAACGAACAGGTCTTTCAGATTCCCGTCAAACGGCAAAGTAACTGGGTTAAAGATCTTGCTTGGTCGCCCGATAGTAAAATGCTCGCATCCGCCGATATCGCTGGTATAAATGTTTGGAGCATGCTAAGGGGCACTAAGGTTTTTACTATGCCCGATCTCCTTGGTAAGTGTGACTCGCTCAGTTGGTCCCCTGATGGATCTTTGATTGCAGCCATTGGTGGTACCGATGAAGAAGATGATGTCTGCACTGATCTCCGCGTTTATGATTGGAAAAAGAAGAAAGTGGCTTTTAAGCTATCCGCAACTGGTGGCTTTAGTTCTGCCGCCTGGTCGAATTCGGCATACCGCAAAAACTATTTTGCTTTTGCTGATACTGCCTTGCACCTAATGTCTTCAGATCTTTCAAAAGAGATAGCCCGGTTGCCTTTCCCTGCTGGAGGCGAACCCAAGTTTCAGTGGTCCCCAGATGGGCGATACATTGCATACAAAGGTAACGAGCCTGACTTACATATCTTCAGTGTCGAGGCCATGCGAGAAACCCTAGTAATTGCAGCAGAGCCAAACGGAATTTTCACTTTTCATTGGTCTCCGAATAGTCGTTATTTGGCTCTTGCCGGAAATAGTCAGCTGGCTATATGTGACGCCCAGACTGGAAACTATTTGGGCAGCAAAAGAATTATTGATGTGTTGCCCCCACGTTGGAGTCCGGATGGAAAGTCAATTGCTGTTAATAATTATGCCGATGACTCAATTAGACTTCTAGCTTTAAATTTTGAGCCTTCTGCAATTGTCTTCACTGGTGGTGCTTCTGGTAATCCGTGGATAGGCCAAACAAGATTGAGCTGCGTTGAAGATTGTTTTGATGAGATCACTAAAATCTATGATCCTGCCTACATAAAGCGTTTCCGGGAATGTCCGAAGGAACAATTGCACACCTATACCAGAGGAATGTGTGGCATAGGTTTTGGTAGTGATTTGCGCAACATGTGGAAGCTGCGGCAACATTCGCCCCTGGTCGAGTACTTCAATAGACTTGGTATCGCCAATGGTGAAAACATGTCTGATATAATCATCAGGAGTTATTGGCGGCATCTAAATAACCAACCTATTGAGCTCGAGTTGCAATTAGAATCTGCCCGGAATGATGAGCTGTGTGAGCAGCCGATTATCGTTGAGAATAAACAGCTTTCCGATAAGTTTGTGCAGGCATTTCAACTGACTACAACAGCTAATGAGAAACCCAAAACTCCAATTACTGTGCTGGCTTTCATTACCAAGGGTGATAGCACTACGCTGAAAGGCTTGGTTGAGCTGCGCAACTTATTTTCTCCTGACCAGCTTGCCATTAAGGTAGTCACGCTTACTTCTGACTTAATGGCTTATGGTAAGGAGAGAATTGGAAAAAGAGAAAAAGTCAAAGTAGAGGCAGGAGAAGCCGGTGATCCCAAAGGTCAAATCGGCAAACCCGGCTTGGATGGCGTGGCGCCCTCGAGAGACTTCGATCAAGAGTTCGATGACTTTCTTGAGCAGCATAAGCTCGACATACCGTCTCAGAATGGCACCCTCGCTCAATATGAGCTTCTAAAAGAAGAAACAGCAAATCGAATCAATTCCAATTCCTATGGTATGCCTCAGATTCTCGTAATTAAGAACGGGAGCTATCTAGTTACTCGATTTAACTATTTTCAGATCGGTGAAGAGCACACAAAAAAGGTCCGCGACGCAATCAAAGCCTGCTTGCCATAGTTATTTCGTTGACAGCCTAGCCGGCTTTTCTAGGCTTACCTGTCTAGAACATCCATATATGGGAATAATAGAGTAGCTCCCTATGGTTGTTGTATCTATGGCAGGTCCTGAGAATAACAAAGAATCATGCAACCTTGACGGCGCAATCCGACAAGCGGCTCAGGGCAAGGATGTTTCGGCCAAGTTCAATTCTGAATGTAGCCTTGATGAGCGCAAAGAGTTCTTTTCTAATTTGCGTGAACGAAGCGGAGCACCTGAATCGAAACAGGGCACGCACGTTACTTCTATGCTCAATGGCTTTCAGATAGATTTTGATTCAGCGACGCGCAAGCTCGACGGTATCAGCGCGCCAGGCGGTCAGAGCAGACATGGTTCTGCGGCTAGCATAGAGGCCACTGACTCGAAGAAGCATGCACCGGTTAAAGCGACTGAATCTCGTTCAGTCAATGTCGCTGACAAAGGAACACCAGGAGTTGACGACCAGTACACTCAAGCCTTCCGACGCAATTTAACTGATGACGAGAAGAAGATTGCAAAGAAAGTCGGTGACGATTTACTGAATGGAAATAAAGTTACTGACACGATAAATAGTCTTGGCAGAGACTCCAAAGTGAGAGTGATGGCCGAAGTAAAAGGTCACATTGCCGAACAACCCGGTGCGAAAGTAAACGTGAGCGGTGGTGACGGGCCCGATAGCAGTAGATACGTATCGCTTGAGACAGCTAAGGGGCAGAAAGTTCTTATCACCGAATCTAGTCATGGCATTCCCAAAGACATTGTCACCAAGGGCAATGGAATTCTAGATAAGTTTTCGGGCAGCACAGATGCTTACGATCAACCAGGTGAAATCAAAGCAGCGTCTTCATCTGGCTTCAATCTACGCGAAAAACTATTAGGCAAACCCCTAATTGAAGGCGACGGTCCCCTAGCGCGAGTTGCTCGCGGCGAAAGCATTACCGAGGCCGAGCGTGCCGATCTCGAGAAGAAAAAATTGATTTATAACGTTGGCGATAAAACCAAATAGGCCCGCTACAAAGGGCGCAAATTATTTCTGCGAATAACTTTGCATCAAGTTGCTGTAGGCTGGTAGATGGTTCGAAAGTAAGGCGCCGAGCCCTTCTATGTCATTGCGCCAGTCGCGGTGCAATTCGCAGGCCACACTAAACCAGTTCATCAACTGCGCGCCATTTTGAGTCATGCGGCTCCATGCGGCATCGCGAACTATTGGATTGAAAGTGCCAGATGCATCAGTGACAACGAATACTTCAAACCCTTCTTCCATTGCGGATAGCGCTGGAAAAGCCACGCAGACGTCCGTGACGACACCAGCGATAATCAATTGTTTTCGTCCGGTTTTCTTGACTGCGGCAACAAAGTCAGCGTTGTCCCAGGCGTTGATTTGACCGGGTCTGGCAATGTATGGAGCATCGGGAAACTTTGCTTTCAGTTCTGGCACTAGAGGGCCGTTAGGGCCTTGTTCAAAGCTGGTTGTCAGAATGGTAGGAAGCTTGAAGAAATTGGCAATGTCAGCGAGTGCCAAGACATTGTTTTTGAACTCGTCTGGGCTGAAATCTCGTACGAGCGAGAGCAGTCCGGCTTGGTGATCTACCAGTAATACGGCGGCATCGTCTTTCGACAATTTATTGTATTTGCTCATAGTATTGCTCGCCTCTCCATTGGTTACCTGATTGTTAGCATTTAGATGCTAGCGACCATTTTGACAATGTTGGTCGGCTAATACAATCGAAGTTACCTCAATTGAAGAGGTTGTTTACTTATTGACGAGCTACTTACTCAGTTACTTTTTCTTGTATGAACTCTCTAAGTGCTGATTGCTCGGTCTTTCTGCTATGCGAGCCAAAAGGTGAGAGCCGACGATCACACCGAATTTCACTTGTGGTTTGAACGAAGAGAGCAAAATAGCTGGTCCGAAGATGTTGGCGCCGTGTGTCAAAGTGCCAGCTGTTTGGCCACTGAAAGCTACTTTATCTATGGCCCAGTTGACGCCAACTCCAGCGCCAAGGGTGAGCAGGCTGGTCTTCATAAATGTCGATTGCTCTTTGCCAAGCAAGCTGAAAGCTTTGCTTCTCGATTCGATAATTTTGCCAGCATTCGTTTCTAGAGTGGCAGCCATGTCTGCTAGGCCTTCACTTTTAATCAGTGGATTTTTGCTCAAACCCTTCAATGCTGCTAGGTGTTCACCTTGGCTTGTGATTAGTTTGTCGGCGCCAGGAGCGTGAGTTTTTTCAATTTGTCCAAGCAGGCCTTTGAGCTGTTCTGGGCGCTTTAATTCAGCAACTTTTTCGGCACTGAGCGCTGGGTCAAACTCGAATCGTCTTCCTGTTTCAAACAGTGTTGGATTGGTTCTCATCAACTCTTGCATTTCTAGGTCGGCTGCATGTTTGCTTAAACCGATGTTGGCGCGCAGGTTTTGCAGGTGGCCATAAAATTCTTTTTCGGCAAGATTGGCGGCACGGCCCGCTTCTGTTAGTTCGCTTGCCCCACCAGGGCCGGCATCCGCCAAGGCTTTTCTAAACTTCTCAGCACTGACATCCAATTCAGAAGTCCATTTTGTTAGGTCTTCTTGTTGTAGCAATGGGCTTTTGCCTAGATGCTCGGAATATTCGCTAACTTGCTGTAGTTGCTCTACTGTAAGGGCGTTCTTGGGAACGTTGTCGATAGCTTTGAGCACTTCGTCCAAGTCGCCGGGACGATGGAGCTTTTTCATCATGTCTTCAGCGAGGTTGGCTTTCTCGAATTCGAAGCGATAGCCTTTATCTAGAAGAGTAGGGTCGGCAGCAAATGCTGCATCTGCGGTAGCGCTTGCTGTGGTGAGTTTGCCTTTTAATCTGGTGGTCAAGTCTTCGCGGCTAATATTGAAATCGGTAGCGAGGGCTTGGGGAATAGCGTGGTCGCTCAGGCTAGCAACTTTCGAACCAGCTGATTCGGCCACGTTTTGACTGCCGCGCTTTGCCAGCAAATAACCAGAGAGCAGGGCCTCAGGCACTTCAATCATTTTGCTCAACTCTTGAGCAGCGGTCATGTTGCTGCGGTGAGGACGGGCTACGTCTTCATCTCTAATCACTGGTGCGGCCGGTTTGGGCTCAGGTACGCGCCGTAGAACGGTCTCGGCCTGACTTGGTGCGGCAATTTCGGGAGCAGCCGTTGCTGGTAAGCGCCGAAGCGTAGGCTCGGGTTGAACTGTCAAAGCAGGTAAGTCATTAGCTGTATTGGCAGGCGCTTCAGCGGCCTTACCTGGAGCGTCTTTGTGAATGTCTACAGAGTTTAGATTAAGCCCGCTGTGAAAGCGTTTGAGGACGGCGTTTTCTTGTGGCTGGTCGGACATTGCTGGCTCCTGGGTCGATTACTATCCTTAAGATATATCATTCCCAGATTTGGTTGTAATGGGGGGAATACGCTCACTACATTAAGCTGATGGCCCCCTGGGGCAACAATGGCGGGGCCATAGGGCCCGTTAGTGCTACGATTTTAGGTCTGACAACAGTTCGTTTAAGAGTCCGTTTGAGAGTCCGTACCGCAGATTTAATGGCACTTGTTGATGGCTGCAAAGCAATTATTGGTGATTTTGGGAGTGATGCTGGCCTTCTTGGCCTGCACCGGCGCGACCTACTATTGGGCTTGGTTTAATGTCTGGAGTGCTGACCAACATGGGCCGCCCATCGGTGCTGAGCCTTTGAAAATTAAGCTTGTGGCAGTGACCAAAGATATTCCAGCAGGGACCGAAATTGGGCCTACGAATGTGGACGAACACTACGAGACCGTAGACCATATTGCCCTCGATGCATTTTCTTTTGCTTCTGATTGCATCGGTCGCAAGGCTAAATGGAATTTGAAGAAAGGCCAGTATGTGGCTAAGCATGATATTCTGCCAGACCCTAAGTGAGCAGCTATGAGCGAAAATAACGCTTCTCTGAAACCAATCAAATACTTCCTGTTTTTAGTACCAATTGCTATGGGAGCTGGCTACTATGCAGGTAATGAAATAGCGATTGGCGAAGTGGCCATGCATAAAGCCGAGAAACTTGAGTCGAATACTGCTCAAGGAACCATCGTTCGAGTGTTAGCTGATGTGCCATCAAATACGGTGATAGTGCCATCGATGGTGCAAGCACAAACAGCATTTAATAATCGTATAGAACCCGACCTGGTAACCTCTATCGATTTGGTTGTGGGAAAGAAAACAAAGTTTGGTTTGAACAAAGGTCAGTTTGTAGTCAAAGAAGATTTGGAGAATTGAATTGATGCGTCTCAACTCTAAAGCCGTGGTGACGCTATGTTTGCTTTCACTGCTGCACATACCAGCTGCCCATGCTGGAAACTTGCAACGTGATACCGATCAACTTGTGCGCTCTGTGCAAACTGGATTAACCATGCAAGGCAAGTGGCCACCACCGGTTGGTAGTCCTGAAATGCAGCTATGTACAGCCTTGCAGGCTTTTAGCCAAGAAGTGAAACGAGCACCAAATATCTCAAACAATCAAAATCAATTTGGTAATCCGCAATTAGCAGGTTTGCAAGCTAGTGCTGCCAACGTTGATAGTTTCATTGGTTTGGCCGCCAATTCGCCTGATGTGGCCTCCCGCTGGATGAGTATCAAGAATGAAATTGGCTCCTTTAGCGGTAATCCCTATGGTAATGGCTTTGGCAATAACTACGGTAATCCGTACTCCAATCCTTACGGCAATGCTGCTGGTAACCCCTACTTTCAGGGCTCCATTAATCAGGGTGTCGTCAATCCAGGCTTTAATCCCGGATTCAATCCAGGTTTTAACCCGGCCTTTAACGGCTCCCATAACTTCGGCACTAACAGTTTTGGCAGCAGCATCAACGGATTTAATAATCCAGGCTTTAACAACAATTTTGGCAATCAGTACTCCAATACCAGTGTTAATGTCAGTGGCCGAGTTAATGATCTGAACGACGCCATGCGTGATTTTTCCAGCTTTTCCCAGAAGTCTCTTGGCTCGGGCGGTTTTAACGCCGGCAATCCGTCCGCTATTTTCGCTATGGCCAACGCCTTGCAGCAGTTACAGTCGACTGTAAAAAGCGCTGGTAACAGTCTGGCCCGCTCTAACAGTTACGGGCAGCAACAGATGCAGGTGCAGGTTATGGCCGCCGCCTTCAATAACTTCGAGACTCAGTTTAATCAGGCTGGTCCTAGTGGCCCTGTGCAGATGCGCTATGGCCAGCTCAAGCAGCAGTTTTCAATACTGCAGCAATCTGTGCTGATGAATTCTGGCCGTATGCGCTAGTAATCGAATCTGAAGGCGAGCGAAAAAAGAATTCCAAATTAAACTTAGAGGTGATTTATTTTGTCACGTCTTTTTCACGCTCATGCCATTAGTTTAATAGAGCAAACGCACCGCACCGAACGAGCTGATTCGAACAACTAGGAAAAGCGGGCCGAGCACAATTTTATAAAGTTACCGTGGGGGTAGAGACGAATCCCGGTAGGTTGAGGCCATCAACCTTCCGGGAATCGACTCTTTTTAGGGTGCTAAGATCGATGGTAACCTTCGTAAAAAGCCAAGCATGTACTATCGACGCAAGCAATTTAAAAATACTTGTTTGCGCCAGCTACTGCCAGCTACGCCAATAGCCTTTATTGTATTGGCGCTATCTGTGATGCCAGGTGAGAACGCTCTGCTGGGCCGCGGTGTTTGCCTCAAAGTACAAGCACAGCAGCCATTAAATGATGCCGCACAGAAAATTGAATTGCGCCAATTAAACGATGAGTTTAAGAGCAAACTTAGAGCAAAAGAGTATTATAAGGCCGAGAAATTGGCCCGAAAAATGCTTGATCAGTGGCCTGGAATGACTATTCCCTATCAGTCGATGGGTGAGGTGAAGAAGGCTCAACGCATTTACTCTGAAGCATTGAAGTATTTCACTCAGGCTCTGAGCAAAAGTGGCGATAAGTGCGAAGTACTAATTGATCGAGCCGATCTCTACAAATTGATGGACGAAGATGCTTTGGTGCTAGCTGACTGTCGGTTGGCACTCACGACTAAAAATATTAGAGCTAGTCAGTGTTTACATTTGGCTCAGATGTTGGCAGCTATCGATAGCCCATTGGAGTGCATTGCCGCTTGCGACAAAGGCCTAGCGCTTAGGTCTGACAACTTTAATTTATTGCGATTGAAGGCGACCAATCTGAGTTCTTTAAAACGATTTGGTGAAGCAGAAATCGTCTTGCGGAAGATTTTGAAGGAGAATCCGCAGGACGACAAGAGTCTTCGCGAGTTAGCCTTCGTGCAAAGCTACATGAAAAAATATGCAGAGGCTATAGTTAATTTCGATGCGCTCATTAAGCTTGGTCGCGAACGCGAGGTGCGCCAGCTAGAAGTGCTACAAGAGCGTGCTCAGTGCCATTTTGCCCTTGGCCATTACGATAAGAGTATTGATGATTTGTCTGCCTGCATAAAGATGTATCCACTTAACCGATATCTATACAGTAGGCGTGCCGAAGTATATCTAAAGCAGGGAAATGTAGCTAAGGCCAAGGCAGATCAAGCGAAGCTTAATGAGTTTGATCGTTCATTTAAGCCACTCTAACTGAATTAATCTACCTGATTTAATTTGAATTGGGAACTTTTGCATTTATGTGTCTGTCGCTAGGTCGGTCGATAGGTCTTAGCGTCAATTTGTCTAAAACTAGAAATGATGGTGTGCTAAAAATTCAATCGTCCAAGTTTATTTAGTTAGTCGCGAGTAGCACACAGTGCAGTGCTGCATTAATTCTCAGAGCGGTCATAGTCAATGTTTGCCTAGTAAATATTTGCAAGTAAATGATTGATGATCGTGCTCGAAAGAAGGAAGGTATTTATGTCTAAGAAGAAAACGCAAAACACTTCAGCATTTCAAATGATCAAAATTCGTTTGCGTGCAGAGCGTGCGCGTCTAGCCCGTTCAGCCCGTGCTGTTTCGGCTGAAAGTTGGCTCCATGTTTTTTATAAGAACGCTTCTGTACTGAGGGCCAATACTTTTAAAGAACAACTGTTTCTTCCTGTACGTGACCCTAATCTTCTAGTGTCAGTGGTTGAAAATATTAGTGATGCACCTGAATTGCTATCACAAATGGCCGCAGATAAGCACCCCGAAGTGCGCACTGCTGTGGCCGACAACCCTGCTTCGCCAGTGGGTATTTTGATGGCCTTGGCTCACGACCCTGACGTGGATGTGCGCTATTCATTGGCCGAAAATCACAACATGCCCTCCCCTGTGCTGAGTGAGCTTACGCATGACGAAAACCCATACGTTGCCACTCGGGCGCAAGACACTTTAGGTCGGCGCATTAAGGCTGCCGCTAGAGTTGGAATACACGCACCATTTGTCGGCAATTTCACCGCATCAGGCGCAAATTGGGCCGCAGTCTAGGCTTGTTGCAATCAGTTTATGCTGATTTCATTTAATTTACGAAGCTTTCAGGCCGTCAATTATGAGGTCGAGTGTGAGCGTGGCTTGCTTTAGGAGTTGCTGTTTTTTGATGGTGGTTTCTGACTCATTGTAGTTATTGAAATAAGGTGGATAGAGCGTAGAGGTGGCCATCAAAATAGTCATGGCCATTTCTTCGCTGGCTTTGTCTTGTTCTATTTCACCGGCTCTTGCTGCCATCTGCAGCAATTGAAGAATTGCTGTGCGCTTAAAGACAAAGAAGTGAGCAAAACGGCTCTTCATGGTCAGTGAGGTATGCAGCAAGGCTTCTGGTGTATGAATATCGCGAGTAACATTGTCATAGACCATCGTGACAGTTTGCTCAAGAATTTCTTTTAAAGCAGCTAGTGGAGAACTTCCGACATTGTCTAACTTATTTTGCATAAGCTTTTTCATGCATTCTGCGTACTTTGAGATGACAGTAAAAAGAATGTCGTCTTTAGTGCGAAAATCGAGATAGATAGACCCTTTGCCGATGCCGAGATGACGGGCGATATCGTCGATACTTGTACGCTCATAGCCATAGCGCGCGAATAATTCTTCGGCTGCTCCGACAATCAGTTCTGCTCTATTTGGGATAGCTTTCGTTCTGGCCATTCACCCTCCGGCTAGTTCATTATTGACCAATGACATTTGCTAGTCAACAATTACCGCTGCCCATTAGCAAGTTGCAGTGTTGCTGCTCTTTCCCTGAAGAGTTTCAGGCGCTTGCTGTGTGGCCTATATCTTGACACCTTGTGTTAGTCCACTCGCTGATATTAAGCCAACATCATGCACTAGTTGTGATTGCGCCACATTGAAATCAACGAGGGCCTTTGCTTTGTTTATTCCGGCTTGGGTCAAGTCACGCTGAGCGTTGAGCACATCTATATTTAGTCCAATTCCGGCTTTCATGCGCTTAACTGCTATGCGCAGCTCTTCTTCGGCTGCGCGAATTTGGGCGCTGGCATGTTCTATTCTTTTATCTGCTGCTAAACTTTGATCGTAGGCCACTCTCACTTGTTGAAAGACATCAAGAAATGTGCGCTTTGCCTGAATGGCGCTTTGTCTCGACTGCCAGCGCGCAGCTTGTATATTAGCTAGGTCGGTGGTTCCAAGGGCACCCAACTTCCAGTTGATTCCGAAGTTCAAAACATATATCGGGTCTAAACTTTTGCCGCTAGCTCCCACCCCGTACACCGAGCCTGCCAAGCTGACGGTGGGTTGTAGCGGTGCCGCTGCTACAACGATTGCACGTTTAGCGGCTAAGCGCAGCTCTTCATACTGTTTCAGCTCGGGTCTTTTATCGATTGCAATTTGTAGTAGCTTTTCAATCGGAATAGTTTTGTCTATTAGTCTGCGCTTTTGCAGTGTCTTCTCTGCGCAGGTAACGTCTTGTGCAAAGCTCGTATTCATCACGTAGGCAAGCTGAATAGCTGCTTGTCTGCGAGTACTTTGTTGGTCAACTAAGTTTTGCTGATCGCTGGCTAGTTGTGCTTGCGATTGAAGAACGTCTAATCCGGTTGCTGTTCCTGCTTTTTCTTGCGATGAGTTAATACGCACTTGTTCTTCTGAAATTTCTACTGCTCGTACTCGAATGTCAAGTAAGGCTTCGTTGTAGAGAAGATTGTAATAGCGTTGGGCAGTGCTTAGCAAAACATCGTTGACGCTGCCTTTAAGAGCCGCACGGGAGGCTCTGAAGCGGTGTCGCTGCTCTAGGCTGCTGAACAATACTTTGCCACCTTGGTAGGCCTTGTAAGTAAAACCAGCGCTGAGCAATTGAATGCTTGATGGTAGTTTGCTTGATTGACCAGTAGTTGCACCAGTGTTACTACCACCAAAAAGTGCAGCTGGTATGCTGCCATTTAGGCCAGCAAGCGTATAGCCACCGGAAAGATCTGGCAGAAATTGTGAAGCAGCTGATAGATATTTATATTTTTGGCTGCGCAATCCGGCAAAGTTGCTGTCGATGTCTAGATTCTGAGCCAGGGCTGCGTCTAGTGAATCTTCTAGACTAATCTTTTCCCAATAACGTGCATCAAGGGCAATGGGGTTGAGGTTGTCTTGCACTGTTATTAGTGCCTTAAGTGGAGGGCGTGATAGTGCTACGCCATTTTCTTCACTGGTGTCACTAATGTTTGACCTTGCAGAAGTGCCGTCAAGATCGGCGTCGGTGATGTGTAGGCTGGGCATCTCAACAGCTTGCACGGAGCTCTTGCCAATGGTTTTAACTCTTTGTGAATCTTCTAGCTCTTTGATATACGGTGCTGGCTTATTGGCGCGGATGCTAGGTAGTTTGGTCTTGGATGGTTTGTTAGCGTCGGCAATTGCTGCTCTGTTGTCTTTGATTTGAGTGCTGTTCGTACTAGTAGTGCTTGCGGCATGGGCTAACATGCCTGTGCTGTTAGTGCTTAGTGTCGTGGCATAAGTTAGGGTTATGAGGCTGAGCAAAGATATAGTTTTTGCTGCACGGAGGGTTTCCATAGCTACCTTTAATTAGAGTTTGCTTTAGTTCTTATTTGTCTACGTGCACTTCTGGACGCGCAGACATGCCTGGTGTGAGCCTGTTTTCATAGCCTTTGATGCTATGCGGTTCAAATACAATTTTGACTGGTACTCTTTGCACAACTTTAGTAAAGTTGCCAGTGGCATTGTCTGGTGGCAGCAAGGCGAACTGAGCGCCAGATGCTGGAGCAATTGATTCAACATGACCTTTGAATATTTTTTGCGGAAGAGCGTCAATGTGAATTTCAACTTCTTGACCGACTGTCATTTTGCTTAGTTGAGTTTCTTTGAAGTTGGCGACGATCCATTTGTCGTCTGAGACCACACTTAGTAGAGCCTGGCCGCGTTCTATTTGCTGGCCAACTTCGACTGTCTTGTGGCCAACCCGCCCTGCAATTGGTGAAACAATACTGGTATAAGAAAGTTGATTAGCTGCGTTAGTAGTTTCAGTCTCAGCTTGCAGCAATGCAGCTTGTTGCATCGATAAATTGTGTTTGCTGCTTTCGGTTTCTGCTCTTGCCGCCAGGGCGCTTTGTGCCGCACCTTTGGCCCGCTCGACATTTGATTGAGCATCCAGCAGAGCTTGCTTTGCCTGTTCTACTCTGAGTTTTGCTTGTTTGTAGTTCTCTTGAGCTGCTTGCAAATTTGATTCTGCAACATCTTTATCTTGCTTGGCTTTCTCGTAGGCTTGGGTTGTCGCAGCGCGATCTTCTACCAGTGATTGATAGCGCTCATAGTCGCTGGCGGCTCTTACTAGCTCGGCTTGGCGTTGCTTTATTTGCACTGCTGCCAGTGTCACTCCTAATGTTGTCTCAGAGACTATAGACTTAGCCCTATCAACTTGGGCATTGGCGCTCGCTAGTTCAGAATTGGCCTGATATTGTTGGCTTTCAGCCGCTCTAGTGTTTTTAATGATGCTCGTTTTCGCTTCTAGAGCCTGCCAACTAGCCTTGATAGCCGCAGCTTTAGCTGTTTCTAGACTGTTTTGGAAGTCTTTGGGATCGATTTTGACTAAAGTCTCACCAGATTGAACATGCTGGTTGTCTTGCACTGGAACGGCAATAACTGTGCCTGAAACTCGGGCGCCCAGTTGGTGGATGTGGCCGGTGACGAATGAATCTTCTGTTTCTTCAATAGGAGTGCGATTGAGCCACCAGTAGGTGCCACCCGCCATGGCCAATAGTAATGTCGCCGCTATCGCTATGCTGCGCAAGTTTGTTGGTGTTCGCTTGGTAGGCCTTGGTTCGGTGACAATTTTGCCGTTCACTGTGTCTGCTGCTTTTAAAGCAAATATCACTGCTTCTTGCTCTGTTTCTGTTGCTGTTTCCATTGCTGTCCTTCCGAACTCTAAGTTGATAAATGGCTTGATTTCAAGCGTAATAGTATTGTTGACCAATTATCAATTCAAGTCAATAATTAGTAAACTTGTTTAATCCATTGTTCTCCTAGTGCATCTCGATCTTGGCGCCGCTTTTGCCTGATGTCAGCAGCAAGCAGAATGGCAGACTTATGGCGCAGAATGCAGCCAGCAACCAAGCAACATCGGCGTACGACAACAGAGCTGATTGACTGCTTACCTGGCTGGTTAGAAGCTGATAAGAATGAACTTTAGCGTCGCTTAACGACCAGCCGTTATGTTGAAACATGGCAGTAAGTTGATTGAGGCGTGTCATTGCTTCGGTTGAATATGGGGTGATTTTTTCAACTAGCACGGCCCGGTGAAAATCTTGACGCTGAATCAAGAAGGTTGCCAGAACTGCAATACCCATACTGCCGCCGAGGGTGCGCATAAGGCTGAGCAATGACGAGGCCGTTTGAATATCTTCGGTTGGGCAGTCGCCTACAGCTGCTAGGGTCAAAGGCAAGAACACTAAAGTCACGCCAAAGCCCCTCAGCAGGCTAGAGATAAGAAAATTATCCCAACCCCACTGCAGAGTCATAGGAACGAGAAACCAGTTGGAGAGGCCCAAGATAACAATTCCGATTGTGACAAGCAGCCTTGCGTCCCACTTGCCAGAATTGGCACCAATTATGGGAAACATAAAAGCTGTAACGAGAGCGCTGGGCACTTGCAGCAAACCCGCTTGAAAGGCCGTATAGCCCAGCATAATTTGAGCGAAGTTTGGCAATACATAATTGATACCAAATAATACAAAGCCAATCAGCGTTTGAAAGAAAAGACCTATCGCTACCGAGCGAAAGCGCATAACCCGAAGGTTTACAGCCGGTCGTCTCGTTCTTAATTCATGCCAAATAAAAATGATAAAGCTAATTGCTGCCACAATGGAGCAGCTGACAATTGCTTTCGATGAGAACCAATCTTCGTCTTGGCCCTTCTCTAGAACATATTGAAAGCAGCCTAGCATAGAGCTGAGCATGGCAATTCCGATCCAGTCGATATTGGCTCTGGCGTCAGCCACCGCTTTGTCAGCTTCGGTAGTTTCGGCTCCGCCGCCTGTGGGCTTGTCTTTGGGTAAGAACATAATGCATAGGATTGTGGCGGCGACACCAACGGGAATATTGATAAAGAAGATCCATCTCCAGTCATAGTTGTCTGTTAGCCATCCGCCTAGAGTTGGCCCCAATACTGGCCCAACAAGTACGCAAACGCCAAAGATTCCTTGCACAATTCCTTGTTTTTCTTTGGGAAAGCCTTCAAATAAAAATGCTTGAGCCTTGGCCAATAGGCCGCCACCAAAAAGACCTTGCACAACTCTGGCAATCACCAGAGTAAGCAAATCTGTAGCCATGCCACAGGCGATAGAGGCTATGGTGAAGCCGATTACGGAGAAAACAAAGTAGCCCTTCTTTCCGTACATGTCGCCAAGCATCACTGCTAGTGGCATGGTTATTACATTAGCGATCGAATATGACGTTACTACCCAGGCAGCTTCACTGGTCGTAGCTCCAAGATTGCCTTGAATGTGTGGAAGGGCGACATTAGTAATGCTGCTGTCGATTACTTCCATTAAAGCGGCGATTGATACCCCTAGTAGAAACATCCAACGAATGATTTCGCCTTCTTTATCTACGCGCCTTTGCAGTTCTTCCTGAAAATAGGTTGCCATTGATGCCTTTTGTCGCCAGTTCATCGAGCGTTGTTTATTCTTGACCAAATTAGCATATTGGTCATTTAACTGGCAATAGATTTTGTTTAAGGTTGCTTTCCTAGGTTCTTGAGTTACTCAATAGCCCTTTTGTCGATTCGGTCAAAGGTAAACTTAAAGACAGTAGGGAAAGATGTGCTTAGATTGATCTGAGGCTTGTAATGGCAGTTGCTCGAAAGTCTACAAAAATTGTTTTTCTAGGCATGGCTATTTTGACTGCGCAGATGGCGCTATTCGAACAAATGGCGACGCCAGCTGCTGAAGCGGCCACTGAAATGCCAGCTTCATTTAAGCCCCGCTATATGAGCCTAATGTACAACCACAAGAATGTGTATAGCGAAGATGAGATTCAGTTCTTATGTGATTGTGGAGAATGGCTAATTGCCCATCATGAGATTGGCCAGGCTAGATTGCTGTATGAGCGCTTGCGCAAGTCCAATCGTCTTACACCCTATGTTCTTTGTGGTTCGGCTGCAACTTACATGGATGAAATGGATGAGACCATTGATGCCGCTACAGCCACTAAGTTTTTGAATCAAGCCCTTGCAATTGATAAACAATGTAGTCGCGCATATTGTCGTTTAGCGGAGATTTCTTTGCTGCAAGATCGCCTTGAAGAGTCGCTCATACTTGCTGAGAAAGCCCTCAAATGTCCAGTCGTATTTGGTAATGCCTATCTGGTCAAGGCCAGGGCGCAAACAATGTTGAAGCGCTACGATCAAGCTTACAAGAGCATTTTGGATGCAGAGAAATATTTTGGTCCTTACGCCTCAGTATTTAATACTAAAGGTGGAATACTTGAACAGTTAGGTCGCAATCAAGAAGCTGCTGATGCCTTTCGTTCGGGATTTAAAAGTCATCCATCAGATTGGACACAACATCAAATTATCAATTGCTTGCTCAAAGCTGGTAAAGATCAAGAAGCTCTGAAAGAGACAGCTCGTCTAATTTCTATCGCTCCTGGTGATGCTGACGTTTATCGTTTGCGAGCTAGCATTTATAGAAAGCTGAAAAATTATCCGGCAGCTTTGAAAGATTTAGATCGAACCATTGATATGGAACCCAGTTCGGTAGCCTACAAAGAGCGAGCCGACGTATACAACAAGTTGGGTAAACCTGATAAGTCGAAGGCTGATTTAGCTGCAGCTCGCAAAATATTAGAGTAGCCCAGCGCGCACTCCTGCTAGTGTCATGGCAATCATGCTGTCAGAATATTTGCGCAAAGTGGCTTCGGTAAATGAGCCAGGGTCGCGGGCTTTGAGTCTGTCGTATGGTGGAAAGAGAGCGGCAAGCAAGTAGCAAACAAGTTCGGCTTGAAAGAAATATTCTTCGGACGCTTTGGCCATGGCTATTTCTTTGTTGCCGGCCGCTTTTTCTAGCAAGAATGCTATCTGCAAAAATATGGCACTCTGAAAGTTGATAATCTCAGCCATTATTGATGGATTGGCTGAGGCGATCACTTCCGGGCTGTGGAGCTGCCCGCTTGCGATAGACCAGTAAGACATTACGTGACCATGTAAAAGCTCGCGCAGCACCTCTAGGTAAGGAGCCTTGGCCTCTTTCACTAGTTGATTGATGCGTTCAAGCTCGCGATTGGTGAACTGCTGCACAACGGCTACAAGAATCGCTTCTTTGTTCTGAAATTCGAGGTAGACCGAGCCTTTGCTGATTGATGCTCGATCGGCAATATCGTCTACCGTAGTTTTTTCAAAACCATAGTAGCCAAACAGCCAAGTGGCCGCCTCTAAGATTTTGTCGCGTCTTGTTAGGTTCATTTTTGTCTCCTGACACATTTTACAATTAACGAATAGAGGATTGACTATAAATGTATTTTGGGTCAAACTTTAATTAGTCATTACAGTTAATGCTGCCGTTTTCGGCAGCTGGAGGTTTATATGTTGTCCAAAAGTCTATGCAGTGGCATTTGCCGGGCTATCAGCCCAGTTTTGGCATGCGTTTTCGCCTTGGCTCCCGTGACTGAAGCAATGGCTGCTCCGTCGTGCTCTACTAAGATGGCCGCGAAAGACTCGAGCAAAGAATCAGCTAAAGAGGCTGATGCCTCAGCCAAAGACATCGTCGACACTGCTGTTGCAGCTGGTAAGTTCAATACTTTGGCTAAAGCTCTAGGTGTGGCCGGGCTAGTCGAGACTCTTAAGGGCAAAGGACCATTTACTGTCTTTGCTCCAGATGATGCTGCCTTCGCTAAGGTGCCTGCAGACGCCCTCAATGCTTTGCTTGCTGACAAGGCTAAGCTTGCTAAAGTGCTCACCTATCACGTGGTCAGTGGGGAAGTTTTGGCCAAGAAAGGAGTAAAAATGAAGTCGGCCAAGACTCTTGAAGGTTCTAGTGTTGCTATAAAAGAAGCCGACGGCAAAGTGATGGTCGGTAATGCTACTGTTACCGCCACTGACATTAAGTGTTCAAATGGTGTGATTCACGTAATCGACACTGTCTTGATGCCACAATAGGCTAATCGCGTTAGGCCGGTAGTGCTCACTGCCGGCCTTTCCCTTTTGACTCTGTGCTGGAGAGTTATATGTCGAAGCCTGGTCCATCTAATCACAAGATGGTTCTGACAGCACCATCTGAGATCTCCTCACCGAAACCCAGTGTGCGTATCGAAAAACGCGATGGCCTCATTTACGTGATTGGTTCTGTGGTAATCAATGCACCACGAGAGAAAATTTGGGACACTCTGGTCGACTATGACAAATCTCCTGAAATTTTTAAAAATTTGAGTCTATGCCGCGTGATTGGTAATGAGGGCGAGGTTAAGTTGGTAAGACAACTGGTGAAGCCTGGTGGACCTGTCAAATTTGACTATGTTGTAGATTTGACTGAAACTAGACCTAGTTTGATTCAATGGAAACGGAGATCGGGATCGTTCAAAGAGGTAATGGGAACCTGGCAGCTTGAGCCGGTGGCCACAACCTCATCGACATTAGTCATCTACAGTATTCATCTTGATGGTGGAATGATGCTGCCGCCTTGGCTGCTGGCAACGCAGGTCAAAGGATACTTACCAACAGTACTGACTGCTCTCAAAAGCAGAGCTGAGTCTTCGAGAAAAGGAACCAGGTCATGATCTTATTATTGCGAATACTTTATGGTGGAATCTTTCTGGCTATGGTCCTGGTGACGATATGGGCAGCCAGTCACGAAAGTATTCTTGCGATACCGCCAGTGGTGTTAAATAATGTTTGGTTTCAGGCGACTTTGATCGATGCCTATTTCGGCTTTCTTTCGTTCTACTTCTGGGTTTGTTATCGAGAGAAATCGCTGCCACTAAAGATCTTTATGTTCTTTGCCATTATGCTTTTGGGCAACCTTACAATGTCAGTTTATGTTCTTCTAGCAATGTATCGCCTCAAACCGGGCGAAGGTGTAGAAAAACTGTTCTCTCGGACATGAAATATTTTATGTAAGTGAACGACTGTAATTATGGGCACAATTGAGAAAGATAGATTGGATTCTAAGGACAATATCTCTTGAACTCAAAGCCCGTAGTTGCTCTCTTGTTGCTAGCTATAACGTGCCCCGTTATGGCACTGGCTGCCCCTGTGCAGAAGGGTGGAGTAGAGGTTAATCAATCGCAGTCGTCTTTTCGTTTGCAGCGTAACGTGCCTGCTCCGGCTCCGCCTAAGGTGACGCAACCAGTTGAAGAAGTGAAAAGCGTCATGTCACCTGATTTGGTAAATCAGTTTGCTTCTCCGATTGCCTCTCCTGTTACTGCTCCGGCGGCACCAATTCAACCTCTTCAGTCTGGCACGGCCAAGTTAGACACCACCGAAGCCCCGCGCTCTAGTACGACTTGGAGACCGGGTGTAATTTTGAGCGGTTCTACCGGACAAGATGCACTCACTCCTTTTTGCGACCTGACTCAAGCAGCGAAACAGGCTCAGCAGTATCCTACTAGCCCAGAGGCTGCCTTTATCTATGCTGTCGCCCTCACGCGTACCAGCCAGGTCGAACAAGCCTTGAAAGAAGTGCGGCGGGCGCGCAATCTCGCTCAAGCCACTGGCGACCCTGATTACTTCAATCGAGCAGTCGGGCAGTATGAGCTTACGTTGCAAGATGAGCCAAACAACCTTTGTATTCGTTACGGCCTAGGCTGGGGTTATTACATGCAGGCTTACTTGTTCGCCACTAAAGCGCGCAATAAGGTAAATCTAGAGAATGCTATGGCAGGAATTATGCCTAAGAAACAGAGTAAAACGACTGCCGGATTGTTAGGCGGTGCTGCTATTCTGGCTTCTGCTCTCACTGGCACAAGACCAATGGCTTCGGTAATACCGCGCATTCCTGGTGCACTCGATGACGTGCCAGCCTGGGCAGAGCCGCAAATTCGCATCTACTATCAAAAATGTCTAAATCAATTGGGTGAAGTCGTTAAGCGAGACCCAAAAGACATTTGGGCGGCTGCCTATCGCACCCACGTGCAAGAAGAATTTGATGGCAACCATGATGCTGCTTTAGCTAAACTGGCTGCATTGAAGAAGACTAGCCCGCAGAATCCGGCAGTAGCTTTCTTCTTAGCCGATGCCTATGCTCGCAATGGCAATTACGGCGCAGGCCTAAGCTCGTTTGGAGACGCCATTAAGATTCGGGCAGCTGGAAAATAGCTGACCACTATTTGGTTGTAACAGTAAGTTCTTCAAAGCCTGATAACTGGCAGAGACTGCGACTAAATGAGTGGCTTTCGCTCATGTCTAGAATGACTAGCTCTACGGTTGTGTAAACTATGGCGCCGGGTAAGAGGTGGCCACCAATCGTGGTGCCATCGCCGTTTGAAATTGACATATGAATATGGCAACCGGTTTTTGAAACTGTACCTGTCACTGAAACTATTTCATGTGGGCCAGCTATTTCGCTGGCATTTTCTTGATTGGCGAAGCGCAGTGCTGCTCGTTTTACTGACCCTACCAGTGAAAGTATCACTCCTGCTTCAATGTTCTCGCTCAAGCAAAGTGATTCTATTTCGCTGAAAATTTCTTGGTCAGGCTTGAGCCTTTTCACGATAGTTTGCAATGACAGCTCTCTTTCTGAGGCGTAAATTCTAGTTATTAGGGCTTGTCGCTAAATGGCGTTGGCATTCCCCAGAAGACTCCTTGACCATAGTCGACACCGCATTCTTCCATCAAGCGCAAGTGTTCAGGCGATTCAATACCGTCAGCAATTGTTTTTGCACCAATTTGCTCGGTAACCTTGACTAGCTTCTTCAAAAACTGTTGATGTATTTCGCCACTTTCGCATTTTTTGACAATGCCCTTGTCGAGTTTGATAAATTGAGGTTCGAGTAAGAATAGGCTTTCTAATGAACTGAACCCTGAACCCACTCTATCGATGCCTATAGCCACTCCAAGCTCTTTCAACTTGTCTATGTGTGCTTTTAAACACAGCGGTTCTGCAAACTCTTGATCTCCTATAGCCAGGCAAATCTTGCGCTTGCTAGGCTTGAATAGTTCTTCCAAGCCATCGACGGGTAGGTCGAGCAATGTAGATGGAAAGACTTTGATATGACAGTCGCCTTCACCAGGGAGTTTGTCTACCATCTCTAGGCATAACTTTAGACAGCGAAGGTCAACTGCTGTGCGCAGATTGTGTTCCCGAGCCAGTTTGTAGAATGCCTCGGGTTGTTCAAATACGCCAGCTAAGCCCCGTGGCTGTATTTCGTAACCGACAACGTGTTGATTATTGAGCTGTGAAATTGGAAGATAAACAGCTCTCAAGCCTTCGCCACTGCGCAGCTTTTCTAAAACCTCTGCCATATCGTTGACCTGGCCATCGGGCTTTGAGAAAGATACTGAGTTTTTTCCAGAGCGCTTGCTTATTTTTAAACCGGCATTGGCAGCGGCCAATATTTCTTCAATTGACATCAGATTTTCTGATAGTGCAGTAACACCAGTACTGGTCGTAATTTTGGTCACACCATCAGCTAAGTTAATCGGTGTCTCAGCCACAGCCAGTCTCACTCTTTCTGCCACCATCAAGGTGGTTGACTGATCGGCATCGGTGACAAGAATCATGAATTCGTCGCCGCCAATTCTTGCCACATGGTCTGAAGGCCTTACGGCCTTTTGCAGGCGGGCGGATAGTTCCTGCAGAACGATATCGCCCACAGAGTGGCCATATTTTTCGTTTATTCCTTTGAAGTCATCACAGTCAATTAGCAAAGCAAAGTTTTGACTATTATTTCGCTTGGCTCTATTCGTTTCTGATTGCAGAACTCGTTCAAATCCGCGTCTATTCATGACCTCTGTTAGTGGGTCAATCATTATCAGCCGTTTCAATTCGCGGTTGCGCTCTTCTACAGCTGTGGCCATTGAATGTAGCTTGATCTGTTGCTCTTGGTTCTGCTTTAGAAACTGATTCTGTGAGCGATAGAGATAGATAAGCAAGGCGACAACCACTAAAGCCATTGCGATTAGTTCAATTTTGCTACCAAAGAAAATGCCGCAGCCGATCATGACGAGAGCAAGTGCGGCCGCAATCATGATTGCAACCTTAAGCTTCTGCTTTTGCTTGGAACCGTCAGCGCCATTCAGGGCAGACGGCATTAGTTGGGCCAGTTCTCCAGAATAAGATTTGAGTATCTGAGTCAAATGGTTCTTCATACCGAATTTGTACCCATGCAGTTAGTTGTTATTGCAGATTATGGAGGCTTGGTTCTAAATGTAACCCAAATGGGCATATTGCCAGCTGAACGTCAAAAAGGCGCAATGATGGATTTGGATTCTCGTTCGCTGGTTACTGGCAAGGTATGCCCTTCATGCCAGCTCAAATATAGCCCTGATTTAGAGCGCTGCCCGGATGATAACAGCCTTCTTGCTGTGGTGCGCCGCGACCCTTTCATCGGAAAATTTATTGCTGATAAATATCAGATTGTTGAAGTTCTCGGTATGGGTGGCTTTGCCACTGTTTACAAAGCTGAACAGAAGGGTCTGCGTCGCTCTGTGGCAATCAAGATTTTGCACGCTGAGTTTGTTGATAAACCCGACAAGATTCGGCGTTTTCAGCACGAGGCGGAGTCTATCAGTACGCTAGTTCACCCCAATGTGGCTGCCGTTTATGACTACGGAGTTCTCCCAGAAGGTCAACCTTACTTGGCAATGGAGCTGGCACCTGGTACTACTCTTGCCGATATTCTGTCGCAGCAAAAGCGTTTAGAAAGTGAACGGGCCATCAAGATTTTTCTGCAAGCTTGCGACGGCATTGCAGCGGCCCATGCAATCGGTCTTATTCACCGTGATATTAAGCCATCGAACATACTGCTCGACAAAGGCGAAGATGATATTGAGACAGTGAAAATTCTCGACTTTGGCTTGGCTAAAGTTGTGTCAGACGAAGAGAACAACCGCGAACACTTGACCATGACTGGTGAAGTGTTAGGTACACCGGCCTACATGTCGCCGGAACAATGCACCGGTGGTGCCATTGATTATCGTACCGATATTTATTCGTTTGGTTGCGTCATGTATGAGGTATTGTCTGGCCGGCTGCCAATTGAAGGCGAAAATTCATATGAGATGATGAACAAACACATCAATGAAGCGCCACTTTCTCTGTCTAAAAGTGGTGCCTCTGTGCCACCGCGATTGGTGAAAATTGTCACGAAGGCTTTAGAGAAAGACCCAGGCGATCGCTTTGAGAATTTCGACGACCTCAAAGATGCGCTAAAAGGTTTAGAGCCCGGCATCACAGCCGAGCTAAAAGACATTCTCTTCACTAGTAGTCACGCTAAGCTGTCTAAGCGAAAGCGGTCTTTAAAGAAAAAGATCTTGTTGTCGTTTTGGTCTTGTGTTTTGATTTCGGTCGGTTTGGTAGGGCTTCTGATTTATGAACTTCAAATCAATCAACAAAAACAAGCGATAGCAGAACAGTTTGCTAAGAAGATCGATCGCATTGACTGCGGCATAGTTTCGTTTGAGGCTCCTGCTCTCTATGCACCGGTCAGTGGTGCGGATAAGGCCATACTATTTCGTGTTCAGAGCCGTATTAACCCAGGCAACTTTATAGACTTTAAGCATTTTACCGATTCACCTTCGGTTGAAGCATGCGCCAATATACAGAGAAGGCATCACGCTTTTTATAGTCAATTTACCGAAGTCATACCACTGACTAAGTTTGATTTTGGCAAAGACAAGCAAATAAGCGGCATTATGACTGAGTTTCTTTGCGCGCGGGAAAGCACAAGGTTTCGCGAAACCCATGCTTATTGGGGCAGTGCTAATTCAATTTGGAAACTAAAGGTCTGCACCGAAGATACTAAAGATTCGAAACACAAACAGATTTGTGACACCGTATTTAATACTGCCGAGTATCATCCTGAAGCTAAGTTTGCTAAGGCTGTGGTTGAGTGATTACTGTCAGTCCGTCCTATCTCAGAGGCGTTTAGTAAAGAGGTTTAACGTGAAATTTTTTAGTAAAGTTTCTCGGCGAAAGCGGTTGCCAAAGCCTGTATTATTGACCATAGGCGACGCTTTGCTGCAAGATGATCCTGATCAATCGTTATGGATCGCCATGGTCGACCTTGTTTTTGCTTCGGAGGGTGAACCAATCTTGGAAAATCTCTCACAGCCATGTCAAGTTTTATACTTGATTGAGTTGGTTGAGAGGGAGGTGAACAATGGCGGTTTTGAGCAATTCTTCCACAATGCAGGAGGAAATTTTACAGCAGAGGCACGAGTTGCTATTAAGGAACTTAAACTCGCGAAGCTGCTATCACTGTTGAATGAAGCTTGCTCTCACTTCCCGGACGGAGTCGTACCAAAAGACCAATATTTGAGAAAAACACTGCTGTGTGAAGCACTTGAGAAGAATGAGAATGTCTTCTCTGAAATTGATGACAAATACAACCAGTTAGCCAACTCGCGTGTAGCATTAAAGAATGAACCTGAGAATCCATCAGTTGTTGCTCGACTGTATATGAATGAGCATGCGGATCAACCTATAGCGGCAGTTGCTATTGGCTGTTTCGAGAAATAGCTTCGCTAGAGAAACGTTCGCTCAAAATTGTTCGTGTTGCACTAATAAACACTCTCATCAAATTCCGACTAGCGGTTCTTGATGGTCAGATCAGCTTCTTCGTTTCGAACAAATGCAACAGAAGTTGAGTGAACTAGAGCAATTCCTCGGCGACTTATAGCGTGAGCTAAGTTGAACCCGTTTCTCTTTGCAATGCAAGTGACAAATATTTCTCCCATCGTGATCCTTCACCAGTTGAACTAGCCATCCCTAATATCCATAGCACTGCGTAAAGTGGTGCTCTAGGGACTAGTTTGATTTCGTGTCTGCTGCCCGCAGAGTCGATTACGCAAATAAATGGACTCTGATAGCGCGGGCTGATTTGTTGAAAGGTAACTTTGTCAGAATTAGGAGGGTGGCCTTCCATCAACTCACCATTTAAGAAGTAGTGCGGCAGGCCGGAAGGATAGGCTGGATCGCCTAGTGATCCGAATAGTGCTGCAGTCTTTATATTCTTTAGTGATTGCGATTGGATTTTACCAAATTTATCCAGCCAGATAAGTCGACGAGTGGTCACCAAGCAACCGATTCGATCTTTAGAAACCACAAGTGTCACTAATTCACCTGGGGCCAAAGAGATAGAGGCAAAGGACGTTGGTAAGTTTTGGGGGCATATGGTAATACAGTCAGAGTTTGAACCAATGGATTCAAAACAACTTGATGCAAAGTCAAGATATTCTTGAAGTCCAAATGTTGCGGCAAGAATAATGTCCTGATCCGAAAAATTGATTGGGATGGTCATGAAATATTGAGCCCGAGGCCATGTGTTTGAAGTTCAATCAGGCAGAATAACATAACTTCGCTATTACTCTGAAAAATATGTCTTGGTAACAGCTCATTTGGTTCTACGAACCGCTTCCCCTAAAAATTCAAGCAGTGTCTAAGCAGCTTAAGTAAAATCCCGCCCCAGGTCAGCAAGAGAGGAACCTATTTACTGTCATCGTGCTTTAGTTTGTGAGCTGACTTAAGTCATCCGTTTTGTAATAGTGCTGTCCTTCAATTACTGGGAAGCTGTTGAACGCTTATTCGAACTTTGAAATGATTGCTTTCCTGAATCTTTCCGTGTTGGATATGGCGTTTTCGATTAGAGCTGAAGTGAAAGGTAAGCTGGGATACAAAGCATTTAGAGAATCTCCAATTGATCCTAGGTGGGCAGACAAAAAAAACGCCGCATTTGATCGATAAGTAGAAATTTCTTCCAGCTTTGTAAGAACGAACGATTATCTACTGGAGTGCCATCGTTAACGGTGGCACTCTTTCTTCTTATCTCATGCCTATTCGCTTAAAACAGGACCGTGATTAGAGCTTGTCACTTTTCTAGTCGAAATTCGTTTGCCTTCAGTGGGCAGGTGTTCGCCACCATTACGAGCGCTATCTTGGCGTTCAAAATTTCCTGCTAGGACTGCTTCAATAAACACTCTCATCAAATTCCGACCAGCGGCTCTTGATCGTCAGATCAATCACTACTCGCTGTGAACGCGGTCCGTGTTGAATGACTAAGCCAGCGTGCTCGTCGTCCACAGGGCTCAAGCTGAATAGTTCTTTTCTGTAGGCATAGTCTTTGTCTTTGAGACGATAGAAAGTCTTGACCAAGCGAAGACCTTTGATTACTGGATATTCTTCTTGCAAAACAATGCTGTTGCAGAATGTTTTGTCATCTGTGGTGCCGCGCAAAACAAGGTTGTGCTTGGCCATTTGTAAACAGGCTATTTCAATTGATTGAGTTGCATCTTTTCTTTCAGTGAGAAGCAGTATTCCTGCGAACACTTGCACAATTAGCAAAATGCCAACGCCTATGGCACGACTTTTGTTGGTCCAACAAAATAGTAGAACAGCAAAACAGGTTATGGTGGCAGCTGGCCACATGAGCAGCATTGAAACAAAAACGACGGCAGCAATCACAGGTACTTCATTGCGGCAATCTTGAGAGAACAACGCAACAATGCCAATCACTGGGCTGCACATGCTAACAGCTCTTAGAAGCTGCCTCAGCCGGTCATTTTCAATTTCGAAATAGCCATGGGTGGCAAGAAACCAGTTAGCAATGAACACCAGGCACGAGGCGACAAAGAGCCAAAAGAGATTGCGCTCATTGAGGTGGAGAAATTGAGATAGTGAAGTTTTGCTTGTCTCCATCTGTCAATTATACGGCCTAATCTGTACTAGCCCTAATCGTTCGTAGCCTTCGTCAGTCATGGCGGCCATGGCTTCTGTCGTGACACCTAGTTCTACGGCAAGTTGGGCTTTGGTAAAAACAAGACCTTGTTCAGGGAGAAGAAAGACTGTGTCGTTGATGGCTTTGGCTAAGGCTTCGATATCTTGGGCAGTAAAGGCTGGTTGAGCCGGCATAGTATTGCCGTCGCTGTCGCCGCCTGAAGGCTTACCGCCATCGGGTGCTTGGCCAATTGGCTTGTTCCTAACGGACCCCTTGTCCTCTGCTTCATCCAAGCCATCGATACCAAAGCGCGGTACAGCCTCACCGGTTCGGGCTTCCATTATTTCGGAAGGGGTTTGGTTATCTATCGCTTCTCGTAGTTTTGCGGCGCGCCAAGCTCTTTGTTTGGCACCGTCGTGCACAATGCCATCATTTGATAAATCAGTTGGCTTGTCGGCGGCGCACATGGCCCCTCACGAGTTTTAATTACTAATTGGGTTTCGGCTCGTCTTTGTGGGTGGCAAATCCACTTCTGGCCATGCGTGCTTTGCGCTGAGCTTCGCAGGCGAATCCGACCATTTTTTGCCATTCGATTGTGTCGCCTGGCATACTCGATACGCCAAAGCTATATTCCCACTCTGACTGTCCTTCTCTTAGTTTGCCTAAGTTGCGGTGGCAAATGTCTGAGAAGTTTTTGGCAAACATCGCAGCCAGTGCGGCGTCTAAGCCCGGCATCAGTAATGCAAATTGCTCGTCTTCAAAGTGGCAGAGCCAATCAATTGAGCGTTTGCAATCAGAAATTTCGGCCAGTGTAGTTTGTACTATCTCTTTATCGTTAGCACTCAGCTTCGACACATCTTTGCCTTGCTTGCGAAAATCAAAGATCATGATAGACAGTGGCCACATCTGAGTTTGTGCCCTTTCTACTTCTTTTTCAATTGTCCAAACAAGAAATTCAAATCTAAGCAGGCCGCTGCGCTGATCGTATAGTGTCGCTGCCAGTTTATCGACGGCCTTGCGATCGTAACTCCAGTTGGTGACTAGGCTTTGCGTCAGATCTTCATCATCCAAGCGGTCATTTGAAATATTGACCAGACCGCTTTGCACCAGCTTATACAGTGCTGGTGTCCATTGCCGCAGCGGCAGGCCGGCTTGTTCGACGGCGTCGGCTACAATCGGGTGCTGTTCAAGTGATTGATAAAATTGCCAAATATGATCGTCGCTGCTGACGCCGCGTTTTTCTAATATTTGAGCTAGCTCTTTCTCGTCTGAGACTGACTCTTTAGAGAATAGTCCAGAGTACATTGTCAGGCCGAGCGATTTTAAATACTTAGTTTGATCAAACAAACTGGCCGACTCTAAAATGAAAGTGTCTAGCTTGACGCGAATAGTATTTTGAGCTGGGCGTTTATCAGGGATGAAGCGGAAGAAGCCTTCTTCTTGCAGCACAAATTCGTAGAGCACATCTAGGCCGTCGTGCTCGGCTGATGTGCCGTGCACTGGTTTTCCGCTGTCAAAGTAAATTCGCAGCATTCCGTCGCGCTGACTGACTTCTAACAGTCCAGTATTTTGATTGATGGCAATTGTCTGTAAGAGGCCGAAGCTAGGCATGGCTTTGAGATTTCCCTCAAAGGCTAATGCTTCTTTGGCTTCGCGCGCTTCTAGTGAACCGTAGCTGCCTTGCGTGTTTTGAAAAATGGCTGGCTCTGGCGGCTCAGGATAACCCAACTGGTTTGATTGAGCAGGTTTAACTGCCCATTCATCACTCTTAGCCGGAGTTTCAAAAGCTTCAGGGCTGTATGTCAGTTTTTGTAAGTTAGCTGGCAAGTTATTGCTTGGTTTAGCCTGCATTTGTCGCCAAAGATCTTTGATGTGGCGAAGCACTTCGGCTGCATCATCACTTGTTAGCGTTATGCTTTCGTGTCTCGATGACTCAGTTTTCGATGGCTCAATCTTGAAATTTAAGTCGCCAGTTTCTTTGTCACAATTGACAGAAACTGTCAGTGATTGAGCGCCGAGAAAACCGAGAGAAGTTAAATAGAAACTCTTGCCCGCTTTGGTGCGCGCTTTTTCCATGATGTCTTCAATGTGCTCAAGAGTTGGGAAAGCACGAATTTTATGCAGCGTGCCTTGTCTTTTCTGAATCTGTTTTGATTCTTTTATGCGCTCTAGACTTTGCTTTTCTTCTTGATTGAGAGCAAAATGTGGCGCTTGATCCATAAACATTTCAAATACATCGGTGCGCTCCAGATTGTTTTTGGCAGCGATTTTTTCAAAAACATTGAGGGCAATAACAAAGTTGTCGCGAGCTAGTGCTTTTTGTCCTGAAGAATGGGCAAAAAAG
>Ga0172379_10002563_pt1 | contig 31552 bp, 27 predicted proteins | sample GrowelOW334metaG_FD_119756 | JGI IMG/M metagenome (GOLD analysis project Ga0172379, IMG submission 119756) | Groundwater microbial communities from an aquifer near a municipal landfill in Southern Ontario, Canada - Groundwater well OW334 metaG | ecosystem: Environmental > Aquatic > Deep...
ACGCCTTAATGGCGCGATAAAGCGAGCGACGAAGGGGAACCTAGTTCCCCTCGTGGAGCACCTGGCCGTGTTCCATTAAAGGCCAGGCGGTAATCCGCCCCGCGCATCAAGCGCGGGGTGCGACAGAGGCCCCCATAGCTCAATGGATAGAGCACCTGCCTTCTAAGCAGGTAATCCAGGTTCGATCCCTGGTGGGGGCAATTTTAAAAAGTAAGCGGTGCAGCCTCGTATCCCCGGCGCTTCCCACATGGGCCTGAAAAAAATATTGTTATTTTCGCTTCTTCTCTGCGCTTGTTCGTGCGGCGGCAAATACGATTATGAGGAGGCCGTTAAGCTTGAACAGCAGGGCATGCCGCTGAAAGCCGCCGACTTTTACAGGCTGTTCGCTGAAAAGAACCCGGATGATAAAAGGGCTCCCGATTCCCTTTTTAAAGCGGCCGGGATCTATTCCAGGCAATTCGGTCTCTGCTCCAGGTCCGGGCCAGTTTATGAGCGCCTGCTGAAAAATTATCCCTCTACCCCGCTGCGGGCGGCCGCCCTTAAGGGGCTTTTTATCTGCCCTGACTATTTTCCCGTTGACCTGCCGCTGGCCTGGACCTACGGCGACTCGCAGACGGGCGGAGCCAACGCCATGCAGTCGACGCGCGTGGCCGATCGGGGGTTCGACAAGGTCTACACCCTTACCCGTATCTACGCCGGCAGGACCCTGATCGCGCGGCAGAAGAAATTTTACAGATATTCCGGTTCGGACCTGGTAGCAAAGCAGGACGGTTATGATACAATTATCCTTAAATATCCCGTGGTGAAGGGCGCATCCTGGATTTCCAGGTCCGGCGGCCGTCCGGCGCGGTTCACGGTCGTGGAGGCGGGACTCACGGTCAAAGTTCGGGCCGGAGTGTTCTCCGACTGCATCAAAGTGAAGCAGCAGCTGGAAGGCCTTCCTTCTTGGATCTACGAGTACTATGCGCCCTGGACCGGCAAGATCCTGACCAGCGTCGCGGGTAAAGGTTTTGAGAACAGGGTGACGGAACTTTTAAAATATGAAGAAACCCAGAAAAAGTGAGGATGCCGCGGAACAGGGCCTTTTCGGCGCCGCGCTGCCGGTCGGCCCTTCGGCGCCTGGGCCGGCAAAGAACCCTAAAGGCCTGCTTGCTTTTTCCTATTCCAAAATGTCGCTTTACGAGGAATGCCCCCTCAAGTACAAATTTAAGTATGTCGACAAGATCAAGGAAGAGCCCAAGTATTATTTCGCTTTCGGCAGCAGCATTCACAGCGCGCTGGAATTCCTATACGCGGTAAAAGCCCCCCCGTTCCCCGGCCTCGACGAGCTGCTTGAAGCTTTTAAAAAAGACTGGGGCCTTAAATCGTACCTTGAGAAGGGTTATAAGGACCCTCTCCGGGAGGAGGAGGACTATCGGAAGGGGCTGGAGATGCTGAAAAACTATTACCGCCGCCACGACGGCAAATTCAAGCTCCCTTTTTTGTTGGAGTACAGCACCGATGTGGAAGTGGACGGGCTGCTGGTCCGCATTATCGCCGACAAGATAGAATATCTTGGCAACGGCGAGATAGTCCTGGTGGACTACAAGACCGGCAAGGATGTGAAACGCCAGCCCTCCCAGCTTTATATGTATCAGAAGATCTGCGAGCTTGACCCCCGTTTGCGCGAGCGCGTCAGGTCCGTTTACGGCGACCAGGCGCCAGTCAGGATCGGGGGGATGCTCTACTACCATGTGCCGACCCTTAAGGAATATCACTTCGACCGCGCCGGGGACGCCGAGATAGGCGTTTTCTGGGAACGGGTCCTGGAGGCGGCCGGCAAGATCCGGGCTTTAAAATACGAGCCCACCCCCGGCGAGCGCCAGTGCCTGTGGTGCGATTATAAGAAATTGTGCCCGCATTATTACGGCGGACGGGGCCTGGGCGCGCCCCCCCCGCCGGCGGCCGCGGATCCGGTGGAGGAACTGGTGGACCGCTACGGGCATCTCCAGGAAAAAATGGCCGCCTTGAGCGCCCAGATAGACGAGGTGAAGGCCAGGATAATCTCTCTCGCCGAAGGCGCATCCGGCGCGGCCGGGAAAACATACGCCCTGGAGATAAGGCGCGCGGAGAAGTGGGAATTCGGGAACCGCGAAGCCGTGATAGGCGTTCTGAACGAGTTCGATCTTTACCAAAAAGCGCTGGGCCTGACTCTGAAGAACATCGTCATGTTGATGAACGATCCCGCCGTGCCGGAACCGGCCCGCGAAAAGCTCCGTCTCCACGCCCGGAGATCCCATGTTTTCGACCTGCACCTTAAAAAGAACGGCGGAACCCCGTCGTGAAAGAAGAATTCATCATAGTTCTGGACCAGGGGAGCTCCAGTTCCAGGGCGCTGGCCTTCGATCTGGAAGGTAATATCCGTTTCAAGGCGCGCAAGAAGATAGTCCTCGGCTATCCGCGGCCCGGCTGCGCGGAATATGACGGCCTGGAACTTCTTAAAAGCCAGACCGACAGTCTTAAAGAGGTTCTTGCCGGGCTGCCCCGGGGCGCCGGGATCAGAGCCTTGGGACTGGCGGCGCAACGGTCGACGGTGGTCTTTTGGGACAAGGAGACCGGCAGGCCGCTTGCCCCGGTGTTGAGCTGGCAGGACGGCCGCGCGCAGGCCGTGCTGGACGGGATACCCGTTTCCAATACCGCCATCCACGAATTGACCGGGCTTTACAAGACCCCATATTATTCGGCTTCCAAGATAGCCTGGTGCCTTGAGAATGTTCCGGAGGTAAAAACGGCCGCCGCGGCCGGCAGGCTTCTAGTTTCGCCCGTTTCCGGTTTTATACTTTGGCATCTTTCAAAAGGAAAGATCTTCGCCCTGGACCCGACGCAGGCCCAGCGGACCCTGCTTTTCAATATCAAACGGCTGAAATGGGACGCGGGGCTGCTCGGCGCTTTCGGAGTGGGTTCCGGGCTGCTGCCGGAAATCCTGCCCAGTATAGGCGATTTCGGCCGGATAAATATAGACGGTTTCGATATCCCGGTCAGGGCGGTGCTTGGCGATCAGCAGGCGGCGCTGCTCGGTCTCGGCGCGCGTTCCGAGAATTCGGCCGCGCTGAACTACGGCACCGGCGCTTTTCTGCTTGTGAACACCGGCTCCAGGCTTGTTAAGACGCGCGGCATCCTGAATTCCATAGGCTGGCAGGAGGCCGGTGCGAAAAAACCCTGTTATTTCCTTGAAAGTACGGTGAATTCGGCGGCCACCGCGCTTGAGTGGCTTAAGATAAAATTCGGCATGTTCAATGAGTTGTCGGAGGTGGACGCCATGTGCCGCCTTTCCCGCAACCGGCTGTTGTGCCTGCCGGCCATAGGCGGACTAGGCTCGCCTTACTGGGATTTTTCAGCCTTCACCACCTTCACAGGCTTCTCCCCCGGCACCGACAAGCATGATGTCGTGCGCAGCGTGGTGGAAGGGATCGCCTATCTGGTGGGCGACCCGCTGGACCTGATCAGGAAGAAGGGGTTTAACATTACCGAGATCAGGGCTTCCGGCGGCCTTTCAAATATAGACTGGCTGCTCCAGTTCCAGGCGGATCTTACCGGAGCCCGGGTCCTGCGCATGGAGGACACCGAGGCCACGGCCCTGGGCGCCGCTATCGGGGCGGCCAGGGCCTCCGGGATCGAGCTGCCCGGACGGCTGAAAGTTTCAAAAGAGTTCTCCCCCGCCTTCCACGAAGCGGAGCGGGCCGGCCTTATCAAAGGCTGGCGCGCGTTCGTCAGGGATGTCCGCCGTACCAGCCGCGGCCTCAGGAAAACAGGCGTGCTGCCGCACGGTTGAAAAGACGAAAAACTTTTAAGGAGACGGCATCCCGCTCCGATTTATTTGCCCGCCTCGTACTCGATTGTGTCACAGCGATCCCACTACAAACGGATCGCTAATCAGCGCGGACGCAACGGACAAAGAGGGCATTGGCCGTACTATCGTCAAGAAAACCAAAAACGAAGCGCACGCTGGTCGCGGAGGAGGCGTCTGACGCATCTATATCGGCCCAATACCAATTACGGCGTGTGTTTGGAAAATATTGCCACTCTGGCGTAGACGCTATACTAAGAAGTTCGTTCGCAGCGGGCAGACGCCAGTCAGTGTGACCGGCAAATGTTAGATTTTTGCAATAGGCATCGGCGTCATGCCATGTCGCCGTGTAACCGTTATTGCATCCTGCAGCGATACCGTCCTGAGCCCACATAAGTTTTGTGCTGTAATCAATGGTTACAGCGTCGCCTCCAATCAGTTCGCTTTCAAAATTCCCCGCATACGCCACTCCTATAGACGCCATAATAAATGTAGCCATTATCATCTTTTTCATTGTGGTTCTCCTGGACTTGCATCCAATTTGGAAACACGGGCCTGCTCATCCGGCCAGTACTCATTATTTACGCGAGACTCAATAATTCCCGGTTTCACTGAACGGATATAGTTTAGCGCAAACCGCAGGTATCGGTCAGGGCCGATAGTCCCGATTTAGCGGGTCTTTTGGCCTATTTATTTTTGGGTATTTTATTTCTTCCAGGTATTTAAGGGCTTCCATGGCGGCTTTGCAGCCGGAGCCGGCCGCCACCACGGCTTGTTTGTAAAACGGGTCCGTCACGTCTCCCGCGGCGAAGACCCCGTAAACGGAGGCGCGGGCGCGCCCGTCGGTCACGATATATGAAGAATCGTCGAGGTTAAGCTGCCCCCTGAAAATTTCAGTGGCCGGGTCATGGCCGATGGCTATAAAGACGCCCGGCGTGGGGAGCACGCGGGTTTCGCCTGTTTTTACGTTCTTTATCCGCGCGGCTTCGGCCTTGGCGGCGCCCAGTACTTCTTCCAGGATGGTGTCGTAAATTATTTCCACTTTGGGGTTGTTCCTGACCTTGTCCTGCAGACGGGCATTGGCGCGCAGCTTGTCGCGGCGGTGCACCACATAGACCTTGTCGGCGAATTTGGTCAGGAACTGCGCGTCCTCCACGGCTGTGTCGCCGCCGCCTATGACGCAGACTTCCCTGCCGCGGTAGAAGAATCCGTCGCAGGTGGCGCAGCCCGAAACGCCCTTGCCGATAAATTTTTGTTCGGAAGGCAGGCCTATCCACTTGGCGCGCGCCCCGGTGGCCGCGATGAGCGCGTCGGCCGTGTATTTGCGCCCGAAAATGGTGGTGACCAGGAAAGGCCGCACGGAGAGGTCCACGGAAGCGGCGTCCTCGGTGAACACTTCCGTTCCCAGGCGTTTGGCCTGTTTAAGCATCCGTTCCATGAGGTCCGCTCCGTTCACCGGCTCGATGAATCCCGGATAATTCTCTATTTCAGTGGTCTGGAGCAGCTGTCCTCCGGGCGCCACCCCGCCAAGGAGCGCCGTCCCGGCCCCGCCGCGCGCGGAGTAGATCGCCGCCGTGAACCCCGCGGGTCCCGAGCCGATGACAACGATCTGATAGTGGTTATTGGTTTCGTTCATGGCCTGTCGTCCGATCGTCCTTGTAGGAGGCCATGGAAGTGGGGGTTTCCCAGAAGGCGACTTCGTCCACGGGGAGCTTCATGTCTCCGGTAAAGCGGTTAAAAAGCAGTCTGGCGAGGGTTTCCGCGGTGGGGTTATCTGCGGTCAGGAAGCAGGCCTGGCCCTCTTTCCTGAGGACCTCGGCCAGCGGATCGGCCGAAGCCAGTATGACCTTGTGGTCTAGGTTCGAGTCCAGCCAGGCTTTGACCGTACGGCCCAGTTCGGTGAAATCCATGACCATCTTGTCGTGGTTGAGCTCCGCCGCTTTCAGCGTGACTTCCACCAGGCCGTTGTGCCCGTGGAGGTTCTCGCATTTGCCCTTATAGTCAAGGAGCCGGTGGCCGTAGGCCAGATGGAACGTTTTTTTAATTTTATGCATAAGGACTTATTTTCGCCCGTTTCATGAATTTGCGCACCAGGTCCATGGAAAGCCCCACCACCGTGTCAAAACGGCCTTCTATTTTTTCTATGAATTCGTCTTCCGCGTCCTGCACCGCGTAGGCGCCGGCTTTGTCCGGGTGTTTGGAAGCGAGCTCTTTTAAAGCCGATCCGTCCAGTTTCCGGGCTTTGCAGCGCGAAGCGCCGAAGCCGCACAGGAACACGCCTTTCTCCAGCCACAGCAGCGAAACGCCGGTGTAGACGGTCTGCCAGGAGCCGTTCTGCAGCCGCAGCAGCCGCATGGCGTCGGCCCTGTGCCTGGGTTTGTTCAGGACCCGGCCTTTGCAGAACACTATGGTGTCCGAGCCCAGGACCGGTCTGCCCGGATATTTAAGAGCCACGCTCAACGCTTTCTTGTAAGCGAGTTCCTTTACTATCAGCTCGGGCTTTTTAAAAGTCGGCGTTTCCTTGATACGGCTGGGGATCCTTGAAAAGCTTATGCCGGCTTCTTTCAGAAGGCGCGCGCGCCTGGGCGACTGCGAGGCTAGGATCAGTTTTTCGGGAGGCATTTACTTTATAAGCTGCTTGTAGATGACCGCGGAGATGAAGATGCCGGCGATGCTCGCGATGTTGAATTTGAAGACCAGCCCGGCGGTAAGTTCTATCAGCTTCAGGTCCAGCGTGGTCGGATTAAGGCCGGTGTTGATGCCGGTATTGATAAGGTTGTTGATGTTGCCGGTCGGGAACCAGAAATTGCCGAGCTTGTTAAGGAACAGTCCCAGAAGCGAACCCACCACGATGACCACCACGACATTAAGGACGTTCTTCATGTTGTTATCTTTCCGGCTTTGTCCTTTGAAATGTTGGTCGTGAAAAGGGTGTTCGCCCCGAGCCAGTCCAGGTAATCCCTGCTGCCGTGTTCAACGCTCATAAAAAGTATTTCCGGGACGGAGGAAGGGTGGTTCCTTTTGACGAATTGCTCCACATCCTCCACAAGGCTTTTCCTGGTCTTAATAACAAGCAGAACTTCCCCGGCGGTTTCCACCTTTCCTTTCCAGCGGTAAGTGGAAGCGACGCCGCCGATCATGGAGACGCAGGCGGCCAATTTCCCCTCGACCAGGCCCCCGGCTATTGAAGAGGCGGTTTTTTCGTCGCCCGCGGTTACCAGGCAGACGGCATATGGACTCGGCATAGGTCAATAATATAAATAGCGGGTTGAGGAAGTCAACTAGTCCGACATATTGCAGGCGGAGAACTCCTCCCGCGCCTGGTCTATGGCGCGCTGGTTGGCCAGACGCCAGGCGGCGTCGTTTTTAAGCGCTTCGCGGTAAAGCTGTTCTATGCGCGCGACGATGCCGTTTTGCTTATCGTAAAAGATGCGTTGGTAACGGTTCAGTTCGTCCGTCGGCATCGCTCTTACCTGCGCGTCGTTCTTCATGGCTTCTCCGGCCGACATGACGCCTTTATGCACTTTTCGCAGGTCGCGGTCATAAAGCAGCTGGAAAAAAGATTTGTCGGCTATGGCCTTTCGCATGTTCTCCAGCCAGACCTGCTGCTCCCGGAGGGTGTCGCGGGGCCGCTGGCACTCCGGCTGGGCGGACAGCGCGGCGGCGCGCGCGGCCATGGCGGCGGCTCCGGAACCGTCCATGATGTAGGTGCAGAAATCCGACCGCAGTTCCACGGCGAACCGGTTCCGCTCAAAATCCCCGTTCGCAAGCCCTATCCCGAGCCCGACCCGCGCCTGGAACAGCGCGCCTAGTTCTTCCTCCTCCGAAAGCACTTCGTCGAGTCCGCTCAGCGTGTAGAGCCGGTAAATGTAAGCCGCACGGGCCAGCGCCAGGGTCAGCAGGGGGTCCGAGTTCCTGTAATCCTTAGGCAGATATATGACGCCGGTATCGAGGGAAAATCTGTGGCAGGCGCCGGGAGCGCCGGAGTATTCGAACTTTACCGGGTTTTTAAGAAGGAAACGCGTCAGCGGCCCGCCCTCGGGGGTGTCCGCGAGCATGTCGAGGGCGCGCTCTATGGACGGCTCTTCGGTCAGCGCGACTTCCGGTTTTTTATTCAGGAAACATCCGCCCAGGAGGAGGCACAAAAGAACAGGGGCCCATGGCGGCGCGGCGGCGCGGTCCGTTCCGCTCTTCGGCCGCCGCGGAAAAAGCACGGGTAGGATCATTTGAAAGGGCCTTTCAGGAGACTTTGATAATCGTTTTCAAGGACCGGCTGCCTGACGACAGCCGTTGCATCCGGTGTGACGGACGGACGGCTGAACGGTCCTCTTACGGTGACGCTTACGGGGAGCGGCAGGCTGAGGCCGGCCTTGGGCGTGGTTATGATGTTGAGGTCAAGAGCGTCGTTCACCAGATCGATGCTGCCGGAGAAGTCGGCGTCGGCCGCATCGGCTCGGAGCAGGGATTTTTCTATTTTCATGATCCCGTTGCGGAAAGTGCAGTCGCCTTCCATGCGAGAGAACTTAACGCTCGTGAAGTCCGGGAACTTCAGGGCCGCCGCCGCCCTGGAAGCTTTGCCCGGGATGGAGAACGGATAGAACACCGTGCGAGCGATGACCGAACTTTCTGCGAGCTGCCGGAGATCGTGGAACGCCCCCCCCGCGACGCCGAATGCGGCGGAGCCGGAAAGCCCGCTCAAGTCTCCGGTGATGTTTTTAAGATCGTATCTTACGGTGGTTTCTCCGCCCCTTAAGTTCGGATGGAAGATGGCCCCTATGCAGGTTGCTCCCGAGAGGTCGAAGCCGAAGGCGCCGGCGCCGGCGTCGGAGGTCTTTCCTGTGGCTCCGGACCTGGCAAGAACGACCGAGCCTTTCATTCCGGAGAAGCGGGTTCCGGACACCGTGGCGCCGGCGCCGCTGAAATTAAGGCGTCCGCGCAGCAGCATGGCCCCGGCCAGGCTGAAATCCAGGTCTCCAGAGGCGGAGCCTTTGAGGTCATATTTCCTGAGCCGCGGCAGCATTTCCCCCAGATCGTGCAGGTCTCCCGCGCTCAGTTTAAGCCGGCCGGAAGCCTTGAAAGCCGGAGCCGGGAAGAATTCGCCCGAGGCTGTAGCTTTAATGCTTTTGGCCGTAAGGCTTGCGGCCAGCAGGCGCACCTTTTTAGGGGAAACGGCCATGCGCGCGCCGACATAGGCCAGCGGCATCTTTATATTTTTCGGCACGGAGCGGAATTTCCTGGCCACTTCCGTGGTATTCATCTCGGGCGTCTGGCCTTGGATCTCCGCCGTCAGCCGGTAATCGAAGGCCGGATCCCAGGAGAAGCGGCCTTTGAGCGAGCCCATGGCGGGTCCGGCCCTGAATTCCAGTTTTTTCAGAAGCAGGTCTTTGGGGGTAAGCTTGAAAGCGGCCTCCGCCGTCACCGCGGGCAGCAGGATGCGCGCTGGTACCGCGGGGAAATAGGGCTTAATGTCGGTGCTTGAGAAAGCTTTGACGCGCAGCGAGATCTCGGCGTCCGGCTCCGCCAGGTTCATAAGGGTTCCCCTGGCTTTGAACTCGATCCTGCCGGCTTTAAGCGTCGCGTCTGCGATCTCGGCCCGGCCTTTTTCGGGGTTCCAGCCGCCCAGGGCCGCCGACCCTTTGGCATGGACGGGGAAGCCGGCGGTCAGCGAAGGCGATCTTATGCCGAGGGTGAAGCCGGCTTCAAAAGGGAACGGCTTTTCGGAGGTAAGCGATCTTGCCGACAGGTTCAGGTCTGAAAGCGTCACGGTCGTGGAGCTGTCCGCCGCGGCATAGATTATGCGTGAATTCCTGACGCGGAGGTAGGAGATGCCGAGCCGCAGGCTCTTCGCCGGCCGGCCGCCGGTCTGCGGTTTCCTGGCGGCCGCCTGCGGTCGACCGGGGAGCAGGTCCGAAAAATTATAACCGTGCGTCCTTGCCTGAAGCAGATGGAGCGTCACTCCCGATGCCCGGATAGAGTTTATCCGGAGTTCTTTTCTGAGCAGGGCCCTGAAATCCGGGCGGACGCTGAAGTCTTCGGCCGAAAGGAATTCGCCGTGCCCGAATCCCCCGGCTTCGGCCACTTTAAGGTTTTTGAGCGAGAACCCGCGCAGATTAAGCGCGGCCGCGTCCAGGCTTATCTCGCGGTGAAGGTTGCGTTCGGCATACTCCACGGCCAGGCTCCGGATACGGTCCGGCGTAAAGTAGAATTTAAGGGCCAGGAAAGCCGCCGTCGCCGGGAGCAGAACGAGCGCAAGTCCCCAGGTAAAAAGTTTCAACGGCTTCCTCATAGTGTTTCCATTATACAAAATGTGATTTTGCAACGTTTTGTTAAAAATTTTTGCGGCGGAAGTTTTTACGGGAACGGGCAAAAAATGCTAAATTAATCGTTAACATGCCGCTTCATCCGACCGTCCGCAATTTTCCCGTGAAGGCTCTTCTCGTGAACCTTAATCTGGCCATAGACAAGGCGGCGAAGGTGTCCGTCCTGCGCCCCGGCCGTATTTATCGCTTCGCCGATACCCTGACCCAGCCGGGAGGGAAGGGCATGAATGTGGCGAGGGTCCTTAAAGAACTGGGCTGCCGGCCGGTCATAGCCGGTTTTGTCAGCGGGCATAACGGCCGCTGGATCGCGGAACGCCTTTCGGCCGACAAATTCCCCAGCCTGCTGGTCCGTCACGGCGCAGGCGAGTCCCGCATCTGTTATTCGATCGCGGACAACCGCGGCGTTTCCATGGATTTCAGCGAAGAGGGTCCGGCGGTCCCGCCGTCCGCCCAGTCGCTCCTGCTTAAGAAATTGGCGCAGGCGGCCGGCTCTTTCCGGGTGGCCGCGGTCTGCGGCCGCGCGTCCATGGGGATAAGAAAAGATTTTTACACCCGGTTGACCCATGGGTTTAAAAAAGCCGGCTGTTTTACGGCGTTCGACGCCTGCGGCGAACCCCTGATGGAAGGGATCCTGGCCGGAGCCGACCTGGTAAAAATAAACAAGAGCGAATTCGAAGAGGCTTTCGGCGTGCGGCTCTCCAGGCGCGGCCTCCGGAAGGTTTTTGATAAATATTCCCCCGGCGGCCTGAAGGCCCTGATCGTCACCAACGGCCCTGGCCGCACCCTGGCCGTTGCGCGGTCCGGCATGTGGACGGTCTGGTCCGTGCCTCTTAGGAGGGTCGAAAGCCCTGTCGGCGCCGGCGATTCTTTTATGGCAGGTTTCATCGCCGGTTTTATGAAAGGGCTCCCTTTCGAAGCCGGTCTCAGGCTGGCGACCGGCTGCGCCGCTTCCGATTGCCTGACGCTGTCCGCGGGACGGATCTCCCGCGGCGAAGCCGGGCTTCTGGCCGGAAGCGTCGAAGTAAGAGAACTGCAAAACCGTACGGCGCTAATGATAAGGAGACCGTGAACTATGAAAAATTTAAACGCCATTGAGGCCGTCTTCGAGAAAGCCCACGCCGAAAAAAGGACGGCTTTACTTGAGACCGAGGTTTACGCGATCCTGGCGCTGTCCGGCCTCTCCGTCCCGAAGCGATTTTTTTACGCTTTGCCCGAACTCGATCCTTCCGCGGCCGCCCTGGAGCTGGTCGCCGGGCTTGAAGGCCCGAACATCGTGATAAAAATAGTTTCTTCCGGGACCCTGCACAAGACGGAGTCCGGCGGCGTCAAGATCGTCGCCCGCGAAAGGGGCGCGGTCGCCGAAGCCCTTAAGGCCATGCGGGAGAAGTTCCCCGGAGTGGAAGGCCTGATGGCTTGCGAGTTCGCCGAGCATTCCCCCTTCGCGCTGGGCGAAGAGCTGATGCTGGGGGCGCGGGCCGACGACGCTTTCGGTCCCGTCATCACCCTTGGCGCCGGCGGCACCAACGCCGAGGACCTGACCGCGTCCCTTAGACCCGGCGTCAGCCCGGCCATCGTGCCGGCGGAGTTTGTCCGCGACGGGGCCGGGTGGCGGGATTTCCTGGCCAAGTGCTGGATCTGGCGGTATACCGCCGGCCGGGTGCGCGGCGCCAAACGCCTGGTCGACGACGGAGAGATGGTGAAGTGGCTGGAAGCGTTCGCCGGCATTATGAAGCATTTCCGCGACGGCGGGGACGGGAAGTTCGCCATCGTGGAATTTGAGGTGAATCCCGTGGCCGTCTCAAAAGGCCGCCTGGTGGCGCTGGACGGCGTGCTGCGTTTCCGGCCCGCGCAGAAGAAAGGGCGCGTCCGTCCTTCGAAGAAAGGCGTGGCCGGGCTCCTGCATCCGCGCTCCGTGGCCGTTACCGGAGTAAGCGAAAAAAAAATGAACATGGCCCGTATTATCCTGAATAATGTCGTCAAGGCCGGCTTCGACCGCAAGCGGGTTTATGTGATCAAGGAAGGGATCGCCGAGATCGACGGGGTAAAGTGCTGCGCCGATCCCGGAGACCTTCCCGAGACGGTGGATATGTTCGTGGTGGCCGTGCCTTCGTCCGAGGTGCCGGGAGTGCTGGAGCGGGCCGGAGCCTCCGGCAAGGTCAACGGCGTGGTTCTCATCTCCGGCGGGATGGGCGAGAAAGCGGGGAGCGAGGATATAGGCGCCGGCGTGGTGCGCGCCATAGAGCGGGCCAGGGAGAAAAACCCCGATTTTGTGCTGAGCGGCGGGAATTCCCTGGGCATCGTCCTTCCGCGGTCCAGAGTGAACACGCTGTTCATCCCGGAGTACAAACTGGCTTATCCGCTCGGTGAGAATCCGCATATCGTCAGGACCGCTTTTGTCAGCCAGAGCGGCGCTTTCGTTATCTCCTCGCTCAGTAAAATGGCCTGGCTGAAACCCGTGTACAGCGTTACCGTGGGGAACCAGCAGGATGCCACCGTGGTCGATTATGTCGAAAGACTTTCCGAGGAGGACGACATTAAGGTCCTGCTCATCTATCTGGAAGGCTTTAAGTACGCGGACGGCCTGCTCCTGGCCGGGGTTATAGAGAAGGCCCGTAAAAAGGGCAAGCAGGTAATAGTTTACAAAGCAGGCAGGACGGCGGTCGGCTGCAAAGCCGTTATGGGACATACGGCGTCCATAGCCGGGGATTATCTGGTTACCAAGTCGATCCTGGAAGCCGCCGGAGCGCTCGCGGCGGACAGTTTCGACGATTTCAACGATCTGGCCGCCATGGCCTGTTATTTCTCCAATTTTAATATCAGGACCGGCAACACATTCTTCCTGAGCAACGCGGGGTTCGAGTCCGCGGGCATGGCCGATGGCGTCGGAGGGTCCGTTACCGCCGAGATGAAGGACGAAAAACTTATCGCCGGCATGCAGGAGGTCCTGAAAGGCTCAAAGCTGGACGGCATCGTGGATGTGAAGAATCCCCTGGATGTGACGCCCATGGCGCCGGACGCCGCCATAGGTTCCCTGACCGACCTGGCGCTGGGCTCCGGCGAGTTCGGCGCCGTGGTGTTGTCCATGGTGCCGCTTACCCCGGCGATGAACACCCTGCCCAAGGGCGGGGGCGAGTATCCCGACGATCTTGACCGGTCCTTCCTGAAGCGCGCCGCGGAACGCATGAAACAAGAGCGCAAACCGCTTATTTTCTGCGTGGCGGCCGGAGCGTTGTACGACCCGTATTGCGGCTATGCCCAGGAACTGGGGATCCCCGTCTTCCGCTCGGCGGACCGCGCGGTCCACATCTACCGTAAATATCTGGAATATGCAATGAGATGAGCGCCGGATCGCGCCGGGCTTAGAGCTTCTCCGCAATCAGCGATTTCGGCCGCAATAATTCAGGCCGCGTCGCGGAGTATGCCCTCCACGGCCGCCCGGTCGCAGTCTATCCCCCATAGTTCCATCAGCTCCATGACATTCCCGGCGATCTTCGGGATGTCGCCCGCCGGGATCCCCGCATCCGAAAGCTTCGCGGGCGCGCCGATCTTCCTGAACCAGTTTTCAAAGGACCTGATCGTTCCTTCCGCGGTCGCCGCCCCGAACACCGCAAGCCCGAATTTTTCAAGCCTTTCCGGTCCGGCCTTCTTCAGGTGGTAGCGGAGCCAGGCCGGGATGACTATGGCCAGGCCCGCGCCGTGCGCGATATCGTAAAGCGCGCTAAGCGCGTGTTCTATGGCGTGATTGGCGAACTCGACACCGTCGTAGCCGAGCGACTGCAATCCGTTGAGCGCCAGCGTCGCGGACCACATTTTTGAGGCCCGCGCGTTGTAATCTCCGGGATCTTTAAGGATCCTATTCGTGGAAGCGATGATGGAACGCGCCAGGGCGTGCACCAGTTCGTCGGTCACGGCCGCATCCCTGTCCGTGGTGGAAAAATAACCCTCGCTCAGGTGGGCCAGAGCGTCCACGGCGCCGTTCGCCACCTGTTCTTTCGGCAGGGTCATGGTGGTTTCCGGATCAAGGATGGACGCCTTGGGAAAAAGGGAAGTCCCCATAGCGGAGAATTTTTGTTTTGTTTCTTCGTTGGTTATCACGCAGCCGGAGTTCATCTCCGAGCCGGTAGCCGGGATCGTCAGTACGGTGAAAAGCGGCAGCGCGTCCCTCACCTCCGCCTTGCCGGTAAAAAAGTCCCACACATCGCCGCCGTATTTCGCCCCGGCCGCCGCCGCCTTGGCTTCGTCTATCACGGAGCCGCCCCCCGCCGCTATCACCATCTCGCAGCGGTTCGCGCGGGCTTTTTCTACGGCTTCCCTGGTATGGCGCAGAACGGGATTAGGTTTTACGCCGGAGTGCTCCACGACGGATATGCCGGCGGCCGCAAGCGAGGCCGTGACGGCCTGATAGACGCCGTTCTTCTTTATGCTTCCCCCGCCGTAGATCAGCAGCGCTTTTTTGCCGGCTTTGGAAGCCTCGGCCCCCAGCCTGGAAATAGTCCCCTTTCCGAAAATTATCCGGGTGGGATTGTAAAAATTAAAATTTCGCATGATGTGTCTCCTTATTGAGCCCTGCGTAAGTAATGTCCGCGCTGGCCGGGCCGATTTTGGAGCGAAACAAGGAGCCCGGAGCGCGGCGTAGCAGCGCTACGCAAGCGAATGGGCGACGCAGTTGGAGCCCAAAAGCGCCCGGCCCTTTTCCGAAGGAAAAGGGAGGCTTGCCTTTGAGCGGCTGCTTCATTGCTTCTCACTCACAGGCCTACGGGCATGCTCGCTCGTCGCGCCTCGCATCCATCTCAAATCCAAGCCTCCAACACGGACATTAATTACGCAGGGCTCAATAATGTAGTTGTATCTATTTTGGATGTAAAAAACAAGTTCAGCCGGAGTAACCCGTTATTTCGTAAAATATGGTCATGGAACGCGATCTCAGGATCCTGCACCTCAGCGAAAGTTTCGGCTGGTCCGGCGGCGCGGCGCAGGCCCTCGCCCTGGCCGAACGGCTCAAAGCCCAAGGCCATGACAATCTTATCGCCTGCCCGGAAGGCGGCGCCCTGTGGACAAGGGCCGGCGCCGCCGGTCTGGAACGGTACGATTTCCGGCCCCGCAGGGATTATGACCTGCCCTGCGCCTATAAACTGGCGCATCTGATAGAACGCTGGAAACCGGACATTATAAACGCCCATCATCCAAAGGCCCACGCTATGGGGCTCCTTGCGAAGGCCATAACCCGCCGCAAGCCGGTTTTTGTCGTCACCCGCAGGGTTTCCCACCCTCTGAGAAACACCGTCTTTGCGCGGCTCAAATACAAGAATTCCCTGATCAACGGCTACATAACGGTGGCGCAGGCCATTCGCGGGATGCTCGTGTCATACGGCGTCGCGCCCGGCAAGGTCCGCACTATTTACAGCGGAGTGGACACCGGATGTTTCAGGCCGGGTCCTCCCTGCGGGCGGATCGTCAGGGAGCTGGCTCTCCCGCCAGGAATGCCGGTGGCCGGTCTTGTGGGCAATTACAGCTTCGACAAAGGGCAGCATCTTTTGATTGAGGCGGCCGCCCGGCTCCTGGGCGAAGGGAAAAAATTCATTCTCCTTCTGGCCGGCAGGGATACCGATTCCCAGGCGGTCAGGGACCTGCTCGCGCGGAGGTCCATTCCGCCTGAAAGCGTCCGGCTTCTCGGTTTAAGGCGCGATGTTCCGGAGCTCCTGTCGGTCCTCTCGGTAAGCCTTAACTGTTCCGTCAAAGGAGAGGCTTTGAGCGGGGCCGTCAGGGAGTCTATGGCTATGGGCATTCCGGTCATCGCCAGCGATATTTCCGGGAACGGGGAACTGGTCAGGCATGGCGAGACGGGCCTGCTGTTCCCCTCTGGCGACGACACCGCTTTGTACGGCCTGCTGAAACGCGCGCTGTACGAGCCGGAGGAACTGCGCGGCATGGCGGAGCGCGGCAGGGCGCTGGTGTGCTCGGAGTTCACCGTGGAAGTTATGGCCCGCAAAACCTTTCTTTATTATCGCGAACTGCTGGCCGTGAAACGGGGAGAATAAAACGGCAAGGGTCTGCCGGATGCAGGCCTGTCCCGAAAAAATCTCAGCATTGTTGTTGTAAGGTTGCAGAAACCGCCGGGCGGGCTAATTACGCCTTACCATAATTCCAGGGTGGGGTCTGTTAAATTATTGAATATACGGCAGATGAACAAATTGGAGCGGACCCACGCCCCCGGCACCCGCGAACTTGCAGTCCTGCCGTTCCCTTATATTTTTCTTGTGACAGCCGTGGCCCGTGACGGCCTCCCGGAGCTACGCCAGTTTATCCTGAAAGAGCCAGGCCATGCTCAGGAAGGCGGTAAAGCCGACCACGTCCGTAATGGTCGTGATCACGATGCCGGACGAGTGCGCCGGGTCGAAGCCGAGCTTTTTCATGGTCAGCGGTATAAGCGCTCCGCTCAGGCCCGCGGCTATCAGGTTTATCACCATGGCCGCGCCGACCACCAGTCCGAGAAAGGGATTTCCTTTCCATAGCCAGACCACCGCGGCCGTCACCAGGCCGGTGACCAGGCCGTTGATGAAGCCCACCCAGACTTCGGTTAAAACCATTTTCATCGCGCTCTTGGGTTCTATCTCGCGCATTATCATGCCCCGCAGGACCACCGAGAGCGTCTGGGTCCCGGCGTTGCCGCCCTGTCCCGCCACTATGGGCAGGAACACGGCCAGCACGGCGAGCTTAGCTATCAGGCCTTCGAACATCGCCACCACGGCGCCGGCCAGGAATACCGTGGCCAGGTTTATGTGCAGCCAGGGCAGGCGTTTCTTTATCTTGAACAGCGCAGGAGAATAGACGCGCTCCTCGGCGCTGGCGCCGAAGAGTATCTGCAGATCCTCCGTCGCTTCCTCCTCGGTCGAGGCGATGATGTTTTTCGTGTTGACGATGCCGATCAGGCGGCCGGTCTCGTTGATCACCGGCACGGCCAGGTAATGCTTCCTGGAGAACATCGCTATCAGCTCTTCCCTGTCGGCGAAAGGCGAAACTTTTAAAACATCCCTGATCATCACCTCTTCCACCTTCGCGTCCTGCTGGGCCAGCAGAAGATCGCGCATGTTCAGGACTCCGAGCAGGATATTGGAATCGTCCACGACATAGCAATAAGCGGCGGGCATATGCTTTTTGGCGACCTGGCGCAGTTTTTGGATCACTTCCTTGACCTTCAGGTCTTTGCGAAAAGATAAAAAATCGGTGTGCATCATGCGGCCGGCGCTTTCCTCGGGGTAGGCGAGGATTTCGGCCATGTCCTTGGAAAAATCATGCGCCAGCAGGGGGATCACCGCTTTTGAAAAAACCGGGTTAAAGCGTCGAAACACATCCGCCGCGTGGTATTTGCCCGTCTTCAGGAGGATCGCCGCGGCTTCTTCCTTGGAATTCTTTTCCAGCAGCTGCGCGGCGGCGAGGGGCGGCAGGTGTTCCAGGCACTGGGCGGCTACGGCCGCCGGCAGGTCTTTGAGCACCTGCGCGGCGTCGGAGGCCGCCAGGGTTTCCAGGGCCTGGGCGGCCTTAAGCGGATCGCTCTGTATGAACCTTTTAACTATTTCTATCGCCGCTTCCTTCTTCTTCATAAAGATGCGTCCTTGCGTTTCGCGGCCGGCGGCCTGCGTTTTGCAAAGGCTCCGTTGCGGGAATTCGGCCGCGGGCGGCCGGCGGGAGCTTTCATCCGTTTTGAGGAGGCGGCCCGGTTTAACCGGTCCATGATGGCGCGGCCGAGGCCTTTTGCCGGCACCGCCTCGGCCAGGATGAGGTCCACGCCGGCCTCATCCAGTTTATGCAGGTGCGAAAATAAGTTCGCCGCGGCTTCCGTGAGGTCTCCGCCGCGCGAGAGTATTTCGACTCTGGCGGCCGGGAGCGCGGGGCTTGCAGTAAAAGCCAGATAACCGTATGTGAGGCCGTCCTTAAGTTTTTCCGGCGCTCTGCCGACCACCCGTAACGGAGTACGCGGAGAATAATGTTTAAGCAGCTGGCCCGGGGAGACGGGGCGCTTCCCCCCTTTTCTGGCGGCGCGCAGGGGGCCCGTTACCAGTTCTATTTCTTCCTGCGGCAGGCCGCCGTGCCGCAGGATCAGAAAGGCGCCTCCGGTAAACGCCACGACGGTGGATTCAACTCCTATGCGGGACGGCCCCCCGTCAAGGATGAGATCCGGCCCGTCTTTCAACTGGCTGTGCGCGTGGGCGGCGGTCGTAGGGCTTAAAGAGCCGAAGCGGTTGGCGCTGGGCGCGGCCACGGGCACCCCGGCTTTTTTTATCAGCGCCAGCGCCACCGGATGGGCAGGCATGCGCAGCGCCACCGTATCCAGTCCGGCCGTGACTATATCCGGCACTATTTTCTTTTTAGGCAGGACAAGGGTCAGCGGACCGGGCCAGAAGCGGGCCATCAGCGCCTCCGCCGCGGGGGCTATGCGGGCCAGGGTTTTTGCCTGGCGGATGGAGGACACATGTACGATGAGAGGGTCGAAACCGGGCCTTTTTTTTATCTCGAAGATCCGCGCGGCTGCTTTCGCGTCCAGGGCGCACGCTCCAAGGCCGTAGACGGTCTCGGTCGGAAAAACCACCGTGCCGCCGCCGCGGATCAGCGCGGCGGCCTTTCCGACGGCGGCCGAAGAGGCCTTGACTATTTTGGAGCCCTCAGACTTCATCCCTTATCCTCTTTTCAGGCGTTCCAGATATTTTTTATAGCCGAGTCTGGAGACTTTCCGGGAGCCGTCCAGCACTTCTCTTTTCATCTTTGAGCGGTATGCGCGTAGGCGGCGGGCGAGGGCTTTATCCCTGAGCGCCAATATGGCCACGGCCAGCAGCGCGGCGTTTTTCGCCGCATTTACGCCGACCGCCGCCACCGGCACGCCGGGAGGCATCTGGGTTATGGAAAGCAGCGCGTCCAGCCCTTCCAGCGTGCCGCTGATAGGGACGCCGATGACGGGCAGGGTGGTGAAAGACGCTATTACTCCCGGCAGATGGGCCGCCCCGCCCGCGCCGGCGATAAACACCTCCACTCCGCGGGCCGGAGCCTTGGCGACATAGGCGGCGGTCTCCTTCGGCGTCCTGTGTGCGGAAAGTATCCTGAGCTCGAATTTTACGGAAAACAGTTCAAGAGTTTCCGCCGCCGCTTTCATAACCGGCAGGTCGGAACCGCTTCCCATGATAATGGCCGTTTTAGGCATAAGCCCTCCGGCAGGTATTTTATGATTTTAAAGGGCAGGGTAACAAACCGCTTTCCCGCCACGCAGCAATTACGCGGTTGTTTGCGGAATTGCTGCGTCTGGGAATTATAGAAAGCAGCTGGTGTATTATTGAGTTATAATGAGATATTATGATGGAAGGCATGGTTCCTTGCCTGGGGATATCTCGCCTCACGCCTGAAAGGGCGACCCTCCAAAATGGGGAGCGAGAAGTCAGCAGAGGCCGCCGGATGCGGACCCGCATGTCCGGTGGTGCGGGAGGGGTACGGCGGTCCTAATGACCGCCGTACCTACCCCGATTCATCGACGGCGCGTTCTTATCGTTATTGTGGGTGGATGGCTGGGCGTCGTACCTTTATTTAATGGCCTAAAACTGGCCCTGCAGCGATCGCAGCGCCTAGGGGACGCTCAGATATACTGGTTAACAGCGTTTCAAAGCTGGCGCTTGCATAAGACAAGCTGCCGGCGATAACCCCCATTACCTTGAAAAAGGGCGAGCCGGTGCCGTTGCTTGAAATGGTGCAATAAACTTCATCATAGTGCGCGGAAGCGTTTAGGTCGTTTCCCGCTTTCGGACACTTTGCGGTCGCCTTAGTCTCAGTCGAAGTGTCGGCATCGGCAACCAAAGCCGGTACTTCCTTTACTTCGGGCTTCACGCGTTCGCTTAGTTTCAATTCCGGCGCTGTTTTTACCGGAGCAAGGGCTTCCTTCTGCGCATTCGAAGCTCCGTCGTTATTCAGCTTAAGTCCGGCAAATGACTGGCCCGCCATAACGGCAGAGTCCGCAAGATCGCCGCAGGCAACAGCGTCATTGGAAGCATTAACTGCCCTATCGAGCCCGGAATCGGCGAATACGCCGCAGGGCATAAGCAATACTGCAAGCGACAAGATTACTTGGGGTTTCATAATAGTCATCCTCCAAATCACCGTCAAGATTAACCGTCGTTATAGTATATGGCGTGGCGCAAATATCCGGCTGAGCCGATAGTCCCCGGAAATTATGGCAAAAGGCACTGAAATTTATGGGCCCTTAGGCCCACGGCATCCGCAGATATTTCCTGTGCAGTATCTGTCAGGGTACCGTCTTCCCGGAGGCGGGGGCCATGACCTTGGCAAGGATCTCCCCGACTTCCTGGATCCGGTAGGGTTTGGGCAGGACGGCGTCGAAACGCCGCCGGCTGTCTCTGGCCATGATGGAATTCTCGGAGTAGCCGCTTGAGGCGATCAGCCTGACATTCGGGTCTATATCCTTAAGGCAGGCCGCGGCTTCATCGCCTCCCATGCCGCCCGGTATGGTCAGGTCCATGATGACCGCGCTGTACGGCCGCTGCTCCCTGGCGGCGCGGATGTAGGCTTTTATGGCCTCCTTCCCGTCCGCGGTGGTCCGGGTGCTGTAGCCGAGCCGCTTAAGCAGAAGGCTCAGCACTTCAAGCACCATCTTGTCGTCGTCCATCAAGAGTATGCGGCCTTTGCCGGTTCTCAGCGGCGTTGCCCGTTTTATCCTGCGCACTCCTCTGCGGCTCGCGGCCGGGAGATAAATAACGAACATGGTCCCTTCTCCTTCCTTGGAGATGACGCCGATGTGCCCGCCGTGGTTCTGTATTATGGAAGCGGCCATGGCCAGACCCAGGCCGCGTCCTGTTTTTTTGGTGCTGAAGTATGGATCGAAGATCCTGCCCAGATGCCTGCGCGGTATGCCCGAACCCGTGTCGCACACCAGGATCCTGGCATAGGAACCCGGCTCCAGGCGGGGAACTATTTTCTCGTTTATGGTGACGGCCGCGGTCTTTACGGATATAGTGCCGCCATTCTGCATCGCCTGCCTGGCGTTGATCACAAGATTGTTTATGACCTGCTTTATCTGGCCCTCATCCCCCTTTACCGGAGGAGTATTGGGGTTCAGGTCGAATATGTATTTGATCTTGCCGCCGGTACACGCGAAGGCGGCCGCCTCTTTGATCACCGGCTGGAGTTCAAAGACGCGATTGACGGTTTTGGCCCCTTTGGCGAAGGTCAGCAGCTGGTGGGTCAATTCCTGCGACGCCTTGGCGGCCTTCAGGGCGTTGCCAAGCATCTTGGCCTGCCGGCTTCTCGGCGGCAGTTGTTCCAGTGCCAGCGACGTGTTGCCCAGCACCACGGTGAGCATATTGTTGAAGTCGTGGGCTATGCCTCCGGCCAGGATCCCCAGCGATTCCGCCTTCTGCGCCTCCACCAGTTCGGCCTGCATCTGCTTCCTGTCGGTTATATCCTGTCCGATGGAGAGCACTCCCGTCACTTTTCCGTCGCACGCCAGGAGCGGAGCTTTGATAAAAAGGATCGAACGTTTTTTTCCGTTCAGATAAACATCCTCTTCCGAGGTTTCCATTTTCCCCTCCGTGAGGACCTTGTTGTCCGATTCCCGCTGCCTGCGCGCTTTTTCAGGCGGGAAGATCTCCGCGTCGCTTTTACCGATTATTTCCTCCATTTTTCTGCGCAAAAGGCCGCAGGCGCCCAGATTGACGAGGGAATAGTGTCCGGAGATGCCTTTAGCGGTGACGGAGCCCGGCATGCTGTTAATTATCGAGTTAAGGAGGTTGCGGTTCTCCGCGAGTTCCTCCTCGCTCTTTTTCCTGCGCAGTACCTCCCAGACCGAATCTATAAGCAGGTTCAATTGCCGGGCGTCCGAGTCCGTGTACGGTTCCGCTTTGTTGGCCAGTCCTATGACCGCGGCGTTTCGTTCGGATATGAAGACCGGAATTGCCATACATCTGAAACTTTTATCTCCCTGTTCCAGGAAATCTACGGGATTGCCGGGCGCGGTGTTCTTGCCGTTGGTAAGGATCAGTTTGCGCGTGATAAGAGCCTCTCCCCAGATCCCCGTCTTCTGGGGGGCGACCAGCGGCGGCTTGATTATGACGCAGGTGTTCTTCTCTATGTCCCTCGCCCAGCTGTCCAGGACAAAATCCATTTTATTATCGTCGTAGTAATACAGGTAAACGCTGCCCGCGCGGCTGGAGGTCAGCTTGATGGCCTCGTCCATGACATAATCCAGCAGGTCTTTTGTGCTTTGTGCCGGATAAGTGTAGATGTTGCGCAGGCTTCCAAGCCGGTCGGTATCGTGCCTGGCGAAGTCCTCTCTTTTTTTGCGTTCGCTGATATCCTTGGCCACCGTCAGGATCGCTTTACGCCCAAAATATTCGAAGACCCTGGCAACCAGTTCTATATCCACCAATTCGCCGTTCTTGCGCAGTCCGGCCGCCTCGAATACCGTTTCCCCGGTCTTTTTTAGTTTTTCGAGATGTTCGGACAGTTCGACCGCAGAATCCGGCGTCAGGATGTCGCGCACATTCTTCCCCAGCAGTTCGCCCTTCTCATAGCGCAGTATTTCACAGGTTTTTTTATTGACATCAAGGAACCTTCCCCGCAGATCGTTAATGGCGATAGGTCCCCCCGCGTGCTCGAAAAGGTCCCTGTAATTCTTTTCCCTGGCGCTGAGCATTTCAAGGCTTATATTTTTCGCGATAGCTATCGCCACCAGACGGGAAACCCCCCTGGCTTTGGCCGCGTCGGCGTCGGTAAAGCCGTCCGGCTTGCCGGCGAGACTTATATAACCCAGAGTGCAGCCGCCCATGACCAGCGGGATGATCATCAGGTTGCCGTACTCCCCGGCGCCTCCGGCCCCCGAAGGCCCTGTCCCCGGCCTGCCGGACAGGTCGTTATAATAGAGGGGCTCTGAAAATTCGGCCCGGTTCCCGATGATCCCCTCCATGCACGGCGGCAGCGAGGAGCTGTTGGTGTATTTGTTAAGGGAAGGGTTCCAGAGCGAGATCTCGGGCTTGCCGCCGGCCGGGTTTATGATAGCCATATAGCCGGAGTTGCACCCTATGAACTGCGCCGCCGTCTCATAGGCCAGCTTGGCGATAGAACGGAAGGATTCTTTCTGTAGAATGCCGTGTATTTCCCGGAACCTGGTTTCAAAATCCGGCCGGACCGCCGCGTCGTATTTCTGGTCGCCGCCCATAGTCTGTCCCCCTGAAAATTAAATCATTCCGCGGCCTGCGGGCTTTTTAAAAAGCCCGTGGTCCCGAAAGCGATCCCGCCCGGGGTTAAGCCGGGTGGTTCTTGTAATTTAATTTCCCCCAAAGCGATTATACAACATAATAGGCGGAAAAAATCGGTCTATTTTTCCCGCCTATTATACGGGGGCGGAGCGACGCGGCGCCGCAAATCTTAGGAGTGGGTTATGCTAGTTGTAGTGCGTATTTAACCGATGCGGTGAATCGTAAATCAGGCGGAAAACCAAGAGCCGGTCTTTTTGACTCCGACACCACGCTGTCGCATTGATGTGATATGCTATTAGGGTAAGGAGAAAATTTATGTTTACCAAGCGCATATCCAAATCTCAGTTCATGATGGGTCACCAGTGTCTTAAACGGCTTTGGCTTTACAACTATCGCCGGGACCTTATCCCACCCATTACCCCCGCACAGCAGCGTATTTTTGACGAAGGTCACGCAGTCGGCGCGTTGGCCCGTAAATATTTTGCGGACGGCAAACTAGTGAACTTCGATTACAGGCATCTCCCGGAGGCCATAACGCATACAGCTGAATTTATTGAGAAAGGCGCAAAAATCATATACGAGGGCGCTTTTGTCTCTAATAATGTATTGGTTCGGTGCGACATATTGAAACGGAATCGAGACGGTTCTTGGGATTTGATAGAGGTTAAGAGTTCCACCGACGTAAAAGATGAGTACCTCTGGGATGTGGCAATACAGTGTCATGTTGTGGAAGGGGCCGGGCTAAAAATCAAAAAAACGGCACTCATGCACATAGACAATACTTTTGTAAAAACCGGTCCCATAGACGCTAAAAAGATCTTCGGGATGGAAAATATAACTGAAGAGACCTCTGCTATTATGGCTGAGGTAAAGCAGGACCTATGGAAGTTTATGGAAGTCCTTTCCTTTGCCGGCGCACCTGAAATCGGAATAGGGCAGCACTGTTCCACTCCTTATAAATGTGAATTCTGCGAGCATTGTTGGGAGGGTATCCCGGAATACTCTATTTACGATATTCCCCGCCTGAAATGGGAAAAGAAAAACACTCTTAAGGCCATGGGCATATTGCGATTCCGTGATGTGCCTGAAAGCTTCCCTTTGAACGACGGGCAATTGCTTTGCCTACAGGTTGAAAAAACCGGCAAGGCAATAATAGATAAAGCCGTAATAGCGGAATTTCTAAAAGAGTTGAAATATCCACTTTACTATATAGACTTCGAAACTATTACCCCGGCCATCCCGCTTTATGATGGCGCCCGACCTTACCAGCAGATACCTTTCCAGTTGTCACTGCACATACAGGCAAAACCCGGTGTTGCTGTGCGACACCTGGAATATCTTGGCGACGCAAAAAACGACCCGAGACCTGAGCTTGTAAAGTTCATGTTGGACAACATAGGTCCAACCGGCTCGCTTTTGGCTTATAACGCCTCTTTTGAGGCTTCACGGATAAAGGAGCTATCCGACAACTTCCCAGTCTTTAAAAACGCGCTATTGGCTTTTAACGAAAGGATAAAAGATTTAATGAAGCCATTCCAGGACCGGGCGTATGTTCATCCGCAGTTCCATGGCCGGTACTCTATAAAGAAAGTTCTCCCCGCGCTTATACCGGATATGACCTATGATGGTCTGGCGGTGTCCAACGGCGGTGACGCTCAGTTGGCTTATTTTAATATGCTTTCAGAAAATTTATCCAATGCCGAAATGGAAAACACCCGGAAGGCTCTGAAAATCTACTGCGGCCAGGACACCCTGGCGATGGTGAAAATTCTTGAGCATCTACAAAAGATTGTTTAATTATAAAATTGTCCTATTCGCGCCTCAAATTCTATAATGCAATAAAGCCGTTTAACATCAACGGGGGCGACATGGCTAAAAAGAAAATAATAATTACCGCTAATCCCAAAAGACGCATCCGGAAATTTAACGACTTCAAGTACAGGATTATGCGGATAATTGCCGAGCTGCATAATAAAGGCTTTGTGCGCGCGAAGGATTTAGAGGGTAAACTTGAAGTTAATGTACGCACTATAGAACGCGACTTGGCTATCCTGAAAGAAGATCACTTTATAGCAGAGGACGAGTGCGAAAAAGGGAAGTGGCTATTTGACACCACGGCCCAGTGCTGGGATAAAGTGGAAGTAACCGACCATGACGCAGCCACCTTGGCATTTTTGTACAAGTTCTCAAAGGTCTTCGGCGGGCAGATCAGCAAATCAGTGCTGAAAGCCATTGATAAGATGTTTTATCTGGATGATGCCGACCCCCCCTTCTTTATGATAACTGCGCGCGTGAAACGGCCCGATAGCGAGTTTCCGTTTTACAAAGACCTTTACAATTCTATCCAGAATAAAAACAAAATAAATCTTACCTATAAAAGCGCTGATGCCGAGAAGACGATAAAGGCTTGGCCGTTTTCCCTTATTATGTGCGACGGTATGTGGTACTTGGGATATCTTCTGGAGCCGCAAGGCCGCAACAAGCAGGGAATGCGCACCTTGCGCTACTCGCACATTCTCAAAGTAGAGCCGATAGAGGAAACATTTGAAAAGCCTGCCTGGGTTAATGAAACATTGAAGACTGCGCGCAATATATGGTTCAACCGCGACCGTAATATTCGGGCGGTTATGGAAGTAGCCAACTGTATTAAGGATTATTTTGAGCTTAGCGAATATTTCCCGGCGCAGAAAATAATATCGGAAGGACCGAATTCTTTCAAGGTGGAGGCAAAGATTTGCGTCCACAACGAAGCCGTTCCCAATATCCTGCGGTTTCTGCCGGACATAAAAGTGCTAGAGCCCAAAGACCTGAAGGACGAGGTAAACCGCCGCATAGCAGATTACTTGGCGAACAAGAAGTAAATCCTCTACTCTCCAGAGCATGCCGTCCCGCTGCCAAACAACGGGACGGCGTATTGCTTCCCCCGTAAGATATCTTCCACCGACACCACGCTGTCGGTGCCGTGTTCTAAACTATTTCTATGGGGAACCTATGAAACAAATAAAAAGCAACAAAGAGTATCTTAAGCGTTTGGTTGAAATTCTGGAAGCACCGGAACTGCGCCAAGCTATCGGTGACCGTGCAGACCGGTCGGCGATGTCAGTCAGGTCGGGAAAAGGCAAAACCGGAGCGCTGCCTGACCAAAAGGCAGTCTGCGCTGCGGCACTGGCGCAGTTGCGAGAACTTTTTAGTTCCGGCGAGAAGAGATTAAAAAAGGGTGTGAAGATCCCTTTTCTGCAACTATGCCGTAAGTATAACTTTGATGAAAAGGAGAAGGTTATTTTTGCTTTTATCGCTGCTAGAGATATTTCCGGGCAGAGCCTGGCGGACTCCTATTATAATGACAGCGCGCTAAAAGCCATTTCCGCTCTACTGGGTGTGGGAAAGATGGAGATACTGCCGTATTGTCTTTCCAACAACAGGTTGAAAAGGTCCAGGCTTTTCGCGCAGGACCGATCCGGACTTAATGAACCAGTAAGGCCTCCCGCAGTCCTCAAAGACTCTGTTGTGGAACTGTTGCTGAAGGGCAGCGCGCTCGTGAAGAAAATCAAGCGTGTGGCTACCCCGGCGTGTCCCAGGGATATCGTGGAGCGGTTGGATATAAATGTGATAGGACAGGAAACAGCGAAAAAACAGTTATCGGCTGTAGCTTTCCAGCATATGGAAAGGTTCGGTAAACCCGTCAGCCCCAACCTTGTCGTTCCTCGCCTGAATACATTGCTTCTTGGACCTACTGGTTGCGGAAAAACTTACATAACCAGGCGCCTAGCCGAAATACTCGGTGCCCCGGTGGCATTCTGCGATGCCACCCAATATACTGAAACCGGATATGTGGGTGCCAATGTCGAAGAAATGCTGATAAACCTGCGTCGGGCTGCTGGCTACAATCCCAAAACTGCTGAATACGGAATAGTCTTTATAGATGAAATAGACAAGATCGCCGCGCAGAACGTGGGCAAGTCGCATAATACCGAACGTGATGTGAGCGGCCTTAGCGTGCAGCAGGATCTCCTAAAGATGCTGGAAGGCGACATTCTTAACTATGAGAAAATCCACCTGATTGGGACAAGTTCGTACAACTTTAATGTGAGGAATGTTCTTTTCATTGCCGCAGGTGCGTTCCGCGGTCTTGATGATATCGTAAGCGAGCGCCTTAATACCAGAAATCAGATAGGGTTTAAAGACCGGGTTACTTCGGCAAAACTGGATTTTGAACAGTGCAATCTGCTGCGGCAAGTGCGCCCGCAGGACATTATTAAATATGGATTTATGCCGGAGCTTGTGGGGAGGTTCCCGAACATAATAACCATGGATAAACTTACCAGGGAGGATTTTCTTGGAATATTGGGTAACCAGCGCACCAGCCTGATAGAGCACTATAAAACTTTCTTTGCCCGTAACGGGATCGAACTTGAAATTCCGTCAGCTTTTATTGAGGAGATGGCCGATAAGGCCACCGTTCGGGATTTAGGTGCCCGTGGGCTTAACTCGGCAGTAGAGAATTTTTTCTCCGAGTTTATGTATGAGGTACTGGACCGCAAAACCGGATCTGGACAGCAAAAAGTGAACATCATGGACTGCCTTGGCAGCTGCCGCCCAAAGGAACTGTTCGCTTAGCTGACGGGGAAAGATTTCTGGACATAGCACGGCGAAACCTGCGGGAATGATGGTTAATTTGAAGCAAACTAGATAAAATAATGATTACAGCGGCAGATATACGGCAGCTCAACTTGGGGGACGATTACAATGACCAGTATCAAGAAAATAATCCATAACCATCTTTATTCACAGAACTGCTGCGACCGGGAAAAAGCGGCGGAATTCCTGGCCAAAACTGATTCTGCGAATGTTGCCACGGCATTAGCCGCGGAACTGGCGAACAAGGATCGCTATATCGCTATCAGGGCGGCTTGGGGCCTGACATTAATGAACCCTGAAATCTCACTGCCGCCCCTGATAAAAGCATTGAGGAACACAAATCCTGATATCTGCAAGCAGGCCGGGTGGGCATTGCATCACATCGGGAACCCAAAAGCGGGAAAAGCGTTGGCCGCTGCATTGAAGGACCCGAACCCTATAGTTCAACGAGAAGCGGCTTCGGCGTTGCGGGGCAAGGCTATTGCTCTAACCCCTGAAGTGCAGACATCGCTCGTTAAACTGCTGGAGCGGGATAAAGGGGCTGCGACAATAACTTTAGGGGCGACCAAAACAAAAAAAGCCATGAATGCGCTGGCTGCCGCTCTTAATGCCAGAACCTTCACTTCGCAAGCAATGGCGATCCTCGCCCTTGCAAGAGCACAGGATCCCCGCGCCATGAAACCAGCCGTTGAGATGCTCAAAACAAAAGGTAATGACACTTCTACGGCTATGTGGGCATTGCGCTTGCTGAACGATACCGGCGCGCTCGCGCCAATGGTCGATTATACCTCGCACCTCGGTGAGGATGAGGGCTTCAATAAACTTAACGGAGGCATGGAAACAGTAGACCTCTTAAAGCGAACTGCCGCGTCAGAATTTCTGCTGCCGTTTCTGCACAACAAGAATTATCGTGCCCGCCTTTCTGGTGTCGTATCGTTGGGCGCTGTGGCTTCGAAAAAGGCTTGCAGGCCGCTTATTGAGATGCTGGACGATGAGCATTGGTTTGTTCGCGGGTCTGCCGCGGAAGCACTTGGAAGGATAGCGGACGTCCAGGCTGTAAAACCTCTAATTCAGTCCTTACGAGATAAATTCTGGTATGTTCGGTGCCATGCCGCGCTTGCCCTGGGGAAATTAAAAGACCACAAAGCTGTGCGAGCCCTTCTGCTGGCATTTAAGGACAAGAATGAGAGTGTTCGCGTAGCTGTCGCAAAAGCATTAAGTGAGATCGCTGATCCTAAAGCGGTGAATACAATGATACGGGGCCTTGCGGACACTAACCCGTATATCCGGAGAGCCTCCGCCGAAGCCTTGGGGAAAATGAAAGCCGGCATGGCTGTTTCTGCCCTGGTAAAACGGTTATCAAATGAACAATGGCCCGAAATCGTCATAGCAATTGAGGCTTTGGGGCACATTGGCGACCGCCGGGCTATAGCTCCATTGAAACGATGCCTTAACCATAGTTTTGCCGAAGTTTATCTGGCTGCGGAAAAGGCTTTAAAGCAGATCAGTAATCCTAAGCCAACCGTGTTCAAACATACATATAAAGGCCGGATACGATAATGCTGGCCAGCCAGAATGAAAAACATATTAGTGCGAAATGTCAGCAATATATGGTGAGGCAATCATGAGCAGTAAAACTTTTGATCTTATTATCTTCGACATGGACGGAACCCTTTTGGATTCCATGACATGCCTAGCCGACTGGCTCCACCGTGCCGTGAAGGATCATTGCCCGGCATCTGTTACACCGGCGACCATCACCAGCGCGTTTGGCCCCACCGAGAAGCAGATAATCACGCAGTTTGTTCCCAAGGATTTGGTCCAGTTGTGCCTGAACGCTTATTACGACCTTTACGAGCGCGAGCATGACCGCGTATTTGTCTATCCCGGGATAGATAAATTGCTTGAAGCGGTACGGAATCAGGGTGTACCCATGGCGCTCTGCACCGGCAAAAGCCGGCGAGCGGTGGAAATTAGTCTGAACCGCTTAGGTTGGCGCTCTCACTTCCAAACAGTCATTACAGGAGACGACACTACTCGATTCAAGCCTGACCCTGAAGGTTTGAACCTCATCCTGGGACAAATCCCCGCCGCGCGCAAACGAACAATATTCATCGGCGACTCCCCGGCCGACACGGAAGCCGCCCGCAATGCCGGCGTAATAAGCGGCCGTGCTGAATGGGGACTGCATGTGCCCAAAATTATCGTTCAGTCCGATTATGGATTTACAACGACACAGGCTGTGATTGGCCTACTGAGCGGCACAATTACATGAATTGCTCTTTTGAAAGGGATGTGATTATAGCTAGAAGACTAAGGAAATAAATTATGAATCATATGGAAATGATAATGGATCGGTTTTTAAATAAATACAAATTCCGTATTGAAACTAAAAAAGACTGGAATAAATTGGCAACATCATCTTTTCCTGAAGATGTTGCGCTGGAAATAAAAGAAACTCTATCTGTCAAGGAACGGCGCACGGATAAATTTACTGTAGAGAAATGCAATGAGATAATAGCCCCATATAGACCTGAGGAAGCACTTGAAAGATTAATTCTGCAAGCGAATCGCGAATGTAGTAATCAGCACAACTTGAAACAAGCTAAAAAAGAGAACATTGACCTTGTGCATAAACATGGGAATAAGATTGAACTTATTGAGCTAAAGCCTTGGGAATGTTGTAATTCACCGCTATACGGCCTAATAGAAATAGTTAAAAATGAATTCTTCTATAAACATCCAGGGAAAGAAATATCACTAACCTTTCTGGCGCCAAAAGCATACTACATAAATTTTTCAAAAAAAAAAGAAGTTCTAACATCCTTTTTGAGGATTGCCAAGGTCAGTAATGTAAAAATTGCCTGCATTGACCTATCCCAGGACGCCTTCTTGGAAAAGGTTTCTGATGTCGCTAAAAAAGATGAGGGGCAATGGGTTCCAAAGAATGGCAATCGGTTACAGAAGAAAATAAGTTTTAAGATTTTGGACGAAGACGATGGGATATTAAACCCTTTAAGGCATGATAACTGGAAAGTTATCACACAGGCGGCAGAGTGGCCTACAACTTAAAATTTATGACGAGTATTATCAGAAGCCATCACAATCGGAATCCCCGGAAACAGTTTCTCATACTCGCCAGGATGTTCTGTATGCACTGGTATGATTTTGCCGGGGTTTAGTGTGGCGACCAGGCGTTGGAGGGTTGGAACATCTGCGTGGCCGGAAGAGTGGATGGGCTTCATGTTTTTATGCAGCCCGGACTCAAAAATAAACTCGGTCAGCTTCATCTGTGATTTTTTCAGATAGCCCTGCCACTGCGAGTATACCAGGAAGGCATCCTTATAGCCGGGAATCGCTTTAATTGCCGGCACTATGCCGTCCCGCACTAAAACAATGAAGGCGGCGGTCTAAGACTCCCCAGTTTTCGGCGGTCCGGATTCCCCACTTATTAAGCCCACCCGTGCGCCGGCCGCCCTGCAAAGACAATAATGTCCAGGAAAACACCGTCTATCCAG
>Ga0172379_10002564_pt1 | contig 31543 bp, 26 predicted proteins | sample GrowelOW334metaG_FD_119756 | JGI IMG/M metagenome (GOLD analysis project Ga0172379, IMG submission 119756) | Groundwater microbial communities from an aquifer near a municipal landfill in Southern Ontario, Canada - Groundwater well OW334 metaG | ecosystem: Environmental > Aquatic > Deep...
CCCCTTGGCCTTGGCGGTGCGGATGTAGTCCATCTGCATCACTTCGAGCATGGAGTTGCGCGTATAGCGCATGATGACCGCGGCGAGGCCAATGCCTATCGCCAGGGATGGGAAGAAGAGCATCTTGAGGTTCTGGAGAGGCGCTGCGAAGAAGCTCACGTAATTTCCCATGGGTATCCAGCCGCGAAAGTTCGAGAAGGCGATCACCATGAGTGAAGCGAGCCAGAACTGGGGCAAGGAAAGTCCCAACAAACCGGCGATACGTATGAGCACGTCGGTTATCGGATGTTGCTTGATCGCCGACAGAACCCCCATCGGTATGCCTATAACGAGGGCGAGAATGAGGGCGAAAATGGTTATTTCGATGCTGAGAGGCAATCGCGCGAGGATGTCCGGCAGCACTTCCCTGCTCGTGCGGAGCGAATAGCCGAAGTCGCCCTTGACGACGCGACCCAGCCATTCCACATAGAGGACGGGGACGGGCTTGTCTTCCCCGAAAATGCGCTTTAGTTCCTCCATCTGTTCTGGCGTCGTCTCGACCTGGGTGCCCAGGTACATCTGCAGCGCCGAGCCGGGTATGAGTCGTACGAGGAAAAAGACGATGATCGATACGCCGAGGAGTACCGGTATCAGGGATAAGAGCCGCCTGACGATATATCTTCCCATTATGAACCCCAATGCTTGGATGAAAATGAGAGGAATCGCCGGTCGCCCGGCGATTCCGAGATTATGCGTTGCGCGTTATGCGATGTCCGCGCTCATTTCTGGGCGTAGGTCAGGTAATAGAGGCTTCCGTTGCCGACTTGCTTGAATCCTTTGACGCTCTTGTTCAGCACGGTGGTCTCGAAAGGCGCGTAGAGGAAAATGATCGGCGCTTTCGTCGCGAGGGCTATCTGGAGCTGGTCGTAGATGGGCTTGCGATCGGATACCTTCGTCAGGGCGCGTCCTTTATCGAGAAGGGCGTCCACTTCGGCATCCTTGAACATGAAGTTGTTCACGCCGCCGGTGGAGTGGATCATCCTGTAGAGGAAACGGTCGGGCTCACTCGAGCCGCCGCGGAGTTCGACCATGCTGTCAAAGGTGCGCTTTACCCAGCGGTCGATGTAGATCCCCCACTCGACGACATCGAGTTCGGCGTTGACGCCGATTTTCTTGAGCTGATTCTGGATGACCTGGGCGACGGAGAGTCCGCCTTCATAGGAGTTGGCGGTGACGATGCTAAAGGTAAAACCGTTGGGATAACCGGCCTGGGCGAGGAGGGCCTTGGCCTTGGCGTAATCGGGCGTGGAATAGGGGATTTTTGAGAGGGGAAGGGCCCACTGGGTGGCGGAGACGGGGATGGGTCCGGTCGGCGAGCCCATGCCGAATTCGGCCACGGTCACGACCTCGGTCCGGTCGATCGCGAGAGAGATGGCCTGACGAACGCGCTCATCGTCGAAGGGCTTGTGCGTGACGTTGAAGCCGAAGGTGCGGACATTGACGCCGGGCTTCTGCATGACGACAAGGTTCGAGTCCCTCTTGGCGAGCATGATGGTGGATCCGTCGTTGATGGTGGCCATGTCGAGGGTTCCGGACTTGACGCCGGCGAGAAGGGACGCCTGCTCGGGGATGATCCTGAAGATGACTTTATCGAGATAGGGCGCGCCCTTCTCGAAATAATCGGGATTCTTCACGAGGGTCATGGAGTTGTCGGGTACCCATTCCTTGAGCATGAAGGGGCCAGTGCCAACTTCGACTTTCTGGAGGTTGCCATACTGCTCAACCGCGGCTTTCGAAACGATCGCGCAGTTGTTCGAGGCGAGGCCTTCGAGGAAGGAAGCGAGGGGAGCGGTGAGGACGACTTTCACCGAATAGGCGGAAAGTTTGTCTATCGATTTGACCGTGGTGAGATAGGATCGGCCAGGCGAGGCCGTCTTCGGATCGAGGATCCTGTTCAGCGAGAACACGACATCGTCGGCGGTCATTTCCTGGCCATTGTGGAATTTCACGCCCTTGCGGAGGTTGAAGATGTAGGTGACATTGTCGGGAATGTCGATATCTTCGGCAAGATCGGGAACGATCTCAAGGTTTTCGTTGTGGCGCACGAGCTTGTTGTAGAGCAGGTCGACGCGTCGGTGCGATGAGAATGATGTCACGATATTGGGATCGAGGCCGATGACCTCCTGATCCACGCCGAGGGTAAGCACTTTTTCGGCGCCCGCGGCGAAAACTTGGGGAACGGCGAGCGCGAACAGCGCCGCCAGCAAGGCGAGGAATGCCATTTTTCTCATAGATACCTCCATTTGCAATAGCTGGATCAACCAGCCCTTGCATTATAGTGCATAATTTTGCCAGCACAAGCCTCAAGTTAAAAAAATATTTTATCGCTGAGGGAAATTGAAATAAAATTTGGCCCACGGCGAGCGCGCGGAGTTATCAGTGCAGGAGGTCCCTATCCTCGGCATAATCCGTGCCCCGCCGGGAGCGGAAAAGCTGCACGAGGTCAATTACGCTCATGCGCGATTTTTCCTCGCCGGAAACGTCGGCCACTATGCCGCCATCATGCATCATGACGACGCGGTCAGCCTGCTCCAAGGCCCGCTTCATGTCGTGCGTGACGATGAGGGCGGTGAGGCCGAATTCGGCGATAAACCGTTTGGTCAGGCTGGATACAAGCTCGGCGTTGGCTGGGTCGAGGGCGGCCGTGTGTTCATCCAAGAGGAGGACGGAAGGCCGGGAAAGCACCGCCATGAGGAGGGTGAGGGCCTGGCGCTGGCCTCCCGAGAGGCGTGAGACATTTTCGCGCAGGCGATCTTCGAGACCCATCCCTAGTTCGGCGACGCGTGCCGCGAGGATTTTGGCGGAGGCGGGCGTCACCGCCATGCGGAGGCGCCGAGGACCCTTGCGTGAAGCCAGGGCGAGATTGTCGACGATGGTCATCTCGCCGGCGGTTCCGGCGAGGGGGTTCTGGCGAACTCTGCCAACATAGCGGGCGCGTATCCATTCGGGATCGCGCGCGCAGTCGCGCCCATCCACGACGATGGAGCCGGAGCGAAGGGACACGGTGCCGGCGATGGCGTTAAGGAGGGTGCTTTTTCCCGCGCCGTTTGAGCCGATGATCGAGACGGTTTGCCCCCGGGGTACGACAAGGGAAAGGTCACGAAGGACGACGCGGTCTTCGCCCCCGCCTTGGGGAAAGGCGACGAAGGCGGATTCGACGCGGATCATGGGCGGCCTCCCCGGAGGCTTATCCGCTGGCCAGCGCCAGGGCCCGGGCGTGGGCGCTTGGCGGCGTACTTGGAGATGGCCACGGCGCCCACGATGAGAAGGGCGGTAAGGAGGCGCAGATCGTTCGGGGTGATGCCGGCCAGGTAACCCCAGGAACGGGCGGCATACATGAGTCCCCTGAAGAGGATTGAGCCTAGAAGCACGCGGAAAAGCTGGGCGCCGATGAATTGGGAACGAAGCACGAGTTCGCCGAGCATCACCGAGGCGAGGCCGGCGGCTACGACGCCCGCTCCAAAATTCACGTCGGCAAAGCCCTGGTAGGAGGCCGCGAAGGCGCCGGAAAGCCCCGCGAGGCCATTGGCGAGCACGATGCCGAGGGTGCGCAGGGAAGAAGGGTTCACGCCGACCTGAATGACGGCGGCTTCGTTATCGCCAAGGGCGCCCATGGCGATGCCGGTTTCGGTGTGGAAAAAGAGATCGAGAAGGGCGGCCACCAGCAGGGCGGCCAGCAAGGCCGCGGCAAGAAGCGCGAGATCCTGCGGCACAGATGGACCGAGCCATGTTCTGGCGGCCTGGAGAAGAGGGTTGTTCTTGATGAGGGGGAGGTTGGGCTTCCCGCCGAGAATGCGCAGGTTGATCGAGTAGAAGCCGGTCATCGTGACGATGCCGGCGAGGAGAGGGGGCACTTTCAACTTATGGTGAACAAGGGAAGTTGCGAGGCCCGCGAGGCAGCCGGCCACAAAGCCCGCGAGGACGGCGACGAAGGGGGCGGCGGCCGCAAACCAGCTTGGGACCGAGCCCGTCGCGCCGCTCCGCGCGGCGGCGGTCACGATCGCGGCGGCGGCGGCCGCCCCCGCGGGAAAGGACCCTTCCACCGTCAGATCGGGAAAATCCAGCACCCTAAAACTGATGAAAACGCCGAGGGCCAAAATCCCGTAGATCAGGCCCTCGACCAGAATACCTTCAATCATGGCTACACACTATCTTCATTCTCATCGTTTTGTCTCGGTGGCTTTCGCGCTTGGGCGCTTTATTTTTTCGTCGCGACGCCGCCGGAAACGAGGATTTTGGCGCGGGCGATGAGGGCGGGATCCAGCTTCACGCCGATGGCCGCCGCCACATCCTCATTGAGCACGAGGACGAGAGCTTCGGGATCGGTCGGAAGATAGGCGGGTATGTCCTTGGTCTTTTCGCCGTTGAGTATCCGGACCACGATCTTGCCAGTGGCTCTACCCATCTGGTAATAGTCGTAACCGAGCGCCGCGAGGACGGGTATCGTCTCGGCCGAAGAGGGGTCGGCCGACATGAGGGGAATTTTCTTGGCGAGGGTCACTTCGGAAACGGCGCTCAATGCCGAAAAAACGGTGTTGTCGTTGCCGAGATAGAGCCCATCGATGCGGTTGGCTATGGAAAGGAGGGCCGACTTCACTTCCGAGGAGTTGGTGACCGTAGCTTCGATGTATTCGATTCCTTTTTCCGCGCAATACGCTTTCACGATGGCGGCGATCGCGACGGAGTTGGCTTCGCCCGAGGCGTAGAGGTGGCCGAGTCGCTTTACCGGCGCCATGAAGAGAAGCAGGTCGAGCTGTTCACGGACAGGCGTCATGTCGGAGGTTCCGGTGATATTGGCGCCGCCCTTATCCATGCTTTCGACCAAGCCGGCCGAAACGGGATCGGTCACGACCGAATAAACGATGGGTCTGTCTTTTATCTGATTCGCCAAAGCCTGGGCGGTCGGGGTCGCGATGCCGACGGCCACCGCTACCTTGTTTTCCTTGAAGCGTTGAGCTATCTGAGCCGCGGTCGCCATATCGGCGTTGGAGTTCTGCAGGTCCAATACGACATCGGGTTTCGCGGCTTTTATCTCGTCGACGATGCCTTGCTCGACCGCGTCCAGCGCGGGATGGGCCACGAATTTGGCGATGCCGACTGTTTTCTTTCCGCTTCCTGCGCAGGAAGCCAAAAGCATGAGTGTGACCAGAACCGCTAGAGAGGCGATGAATTTGCGCGACATGGGGAACCTCGGTTTGTGTCGGCCTTCTGGGAAGGCGCGTTTTTTGTTACTATTTGTAGTAACACGCGCACTATATCGCCTCTCTCATGTTCTGGTCAATAGGAACATCGATTGTTTTTAGAGGACTTTCGCGGTAATGAGGACGATATCTTCCTTAGGTACGTCAGCATGGGGCGGGCGTCTGCCGGTCTGCACCAGGGCCATGGCGTCCACGACATCCATGCCTTCGATCACCTTGGCAAAGACGCAGTAGCCGGCGCCCGGTCCCGGCCCGCGATAGTCCAGGCTCTTGTTATCCACGAAATTGATGAAAAATTGACTCGTCGCGCTGTCGGGATGGGGTGTCCTAGCCATCGACAAAGTCCCGCGCGAATTGGCGGGACCTTTCGCCGCCTCGTTCACGATGGGAGCTTTCGTGTCCTTCTGGCTCATCCCGGGAACAAAGCCGCCCCCCTGGGCGACAAAGCCGGGAATGACACGATGGAAGATCGTTCCATCATAGAAGCCCGATTTTACGTAATCGAGAAAATTCGCGGCGGTGACGGGAGTTTTGTCCTCGAACACTTCCAATTTGATGTCACCCTTGCTAGTGATAAAGTGCACTATCGAATTCGGCATGAATCCCTCCGTTCTGTGATGTACGCGCGGCCCGGGCCGAAGCGACCCGGTTCCACGCTTTTTACAGTGTGATGTTGCCCAGTATAACATCCCGGGCCGCGCCCGTCACGGCGGGCAGGTTGCCCGGTTGGCCCATCAGCGCTTCGTGGCCCAGGACGGCGAAAGCCATCGCCTCCCGCGCCAGCTCCGGAATTCCCAGATCGGCCGTGGTCATCAGCGTGAGGCCTGCGGGAAGCCGCTCGCGGATCATATCCATGAGGCAGCCGTTGAGCGCCCCGCCTCCGCCGACGACGATGTCGTCAATCTTCGTTATAGGATAGATGAAGTCCCTGTAGGAGCGGGCGATGCTCTCGGCGGTGAAGGCCGTTGCCGTGGCAACCGTGTCTTCAAAGGAAAGGCAGCGTTTTCCCGCCGCGCGGATGAAGCCGGACACGAAGGCGGCATTGTAGAGTTCGCGCCCCGTACTTTTAGGCGGTTGCTTCGCGTAATAGGCGTCGGCCATGAGTTCGGCCACGAGATCCTCGTCCGCTGCGCCGGAACGGGCGCGCCGCCCGCCCTCATCGTAATGTTCGGCTCCCTTCGTCTTCCGGCGGACGAGTTCGTCGATGATCATGTTGCCTGGTCCGGTATCGAAAGCGAAGATCCCTTCACGCGTCGATCCCGCGGGGATCACCGTCGCGTTGCCGATGCCGCCTATGTTCTGGACGATCCGCCCCCGCGAGGGGCTGCCGAAAAGAAGGGCATCCACGTAGGGCGCGAGCGGCGCGCCTTCGCCGCCGGCCGCCATGTCCCTCGAGCGGAAATCGAAGATGACGGGGATGCCCGTCCGCTCGCGTAGAACGGCGCCCGATCCAATTTGCAGGGTGCCTTTCACGGGAATCGTGCCGCCGCCAGGCGCGGGGAAGAGCTTGGGAACAGGGGCGTGCCATATGGTCTGACCATGCAGACAGATCGCGTCCACCTTGTCGGCGTCAAGCCTCGCGATTGCCAACAGCTCGCCAACCACCGCGGCATACCACTCCGACAGTCCGAAATGCGCGAAGACGATATCGTCAACCCGCGCCGTCTCCGGGGAACAGAGCGCCAGCAAGATGGACTTCAATTCCCCCGTATAGGGAATCGAAGCTTGCCCAACGAGAGCGACCGTCTTTATGGAACCATCGCTTCCAGTCTCAATCTTCGTGAGGACGGCGTCCGCGCCGTCAAGCGAAGTGCCCGACATCACTCCGATGAGAAGATGATCCCGCTTTTCCCTATATCCTTGGAGCCGCGAGTTTATATGATCAACTATAGTGCCCATGCTTCCCCCCGGGGGCAAAGTATATGGTAATATATTTCACGCCGCAATGAGAGATAAAAATAATTTTTCACAAAATGTCCCCAGGTTGCGCTTGAACGCAAGCGAGGTTACAGTAGAGTCATATACAAAACTTTCTGGAGGAATGAGATGCTCAACGATAAAAAAAAGATAGGGTTCATTGGACTGGGTGTCATGGGAAGCGCCATGGCCGGACACCTGCTCACGGCCGGGCAGCGCGTTGAAGTCTATACGAGGACTAAAGCCAAGGCGGAAAGCCTGCTCAAGGCGGGGGCCACATGGGCGGCGACGCCAGCCGCTCTCGCGAAAGAGTGCGACCTTATCTTCACCATGGTCGGCTACCCTTCCGATGTCGAGGAAATCTATTTCGGCGAAGCCGGGCTCATAGCCAACGCGCGCCCAGGCTCCTTGCTCATCGATACCACCACCTCGAGCCCCGAGCTCGCCGTGCGAATTTGCGCGGCGGCCGCGGCCAAAGGACTTGCCGCCCTCGACGCCCCCGTCTCGGGCGGCGATACCGGCGCCAGGAACGCCACCCTCACGATCATGGTTGGCGGTGACGAAAAAATCTTCGAATCGGTGAAGCCTATCCTGGAGATCCTCGGCAAAACCGTCATCAGGCAGGGTGGCCCAGGCATGGGCCAACACACGAAAATGGCCAATCAGATCTCCATAGCCGCGAACCTCATGGGTGCCATTGAATCGGTTACCTACGCCCAGGCCGCCGGACTTGACCCCCGCAAGGTCCTTCTATCCATAGGAAGCGGATCGGCCGGGAGCTGGCAGCTGAACAACATGGTGCCGCGCGTGCTCGATGGCAATTTCGCCCCCGGTTTCTATGTCAAGCATTTTCTCAAGGATCTGCGCATCGCCTTGGACGCGGCCAAGCGGATGAAAATCAACCTGCCCCTTCTCGATCTCGCCGAATCCCTATTCGAGAAGCTGTCGGCTGAAGGCATGGGTGACCTCGGGACGCAAGCCCTCTACAAGCTGTACGAGAACGGCCTTGTCTGACCCCCTGCCCGCGCGGCCCGTAATGGGCCCCGTTCCCGAAGCTCTCGTCAACAGCGATGGTTCCATCGTCCTTGGTTCATGGAATGGCATTCCCGGCAAAGCCAATCTCATCGACGCCGCGCGTCCCTACCATTACCCCCTTCCTTATTTCCTGAAACGGCTTAGGCTCAAGGAATGGCGGGCTATTCAGGCGGGGGACGAAGACTGGTTCCTTTGCGCCGTGCTGTACGACGCAAAATTCATCAGCATGGCTTCCATCGACGTGTGGGACAGAAAAAACAAGAAAAAAACCGGGTTCCGCAGGATCTTTCCCGGAAGTCGCTTTTCCATGCCTCAAAATTTCGAGGCTTCCGAGACCCACGCCAGCGCCGGCGGCGATTACCTCTCCATCCGCGTCGATCCCGAAAAGGGCTTGCTCGGCATGAAGGCTTCTTCCCGTTCGAAGATGCCTGGCGAAGGAGCAAAGTCAGGCGACGACGCGATGAATCTTGACCTGAAGTTCGAACTTTCCAAGGAAGCCTGTTCGCCTTTTTCCGTCTGCCTTCCCCTCGGCCTCAACAGGGCCATGTATTCAACGAAGATTCTCATGCCTTGCTCGGGTACCCTTTTTTCTTCCGGCCGCGTGCACCATTTCGACCCGGCGAACGCCACGGGAATCCTGGATGATCATAAAGGCTATTATCCCTATCGCCTTCATTACGACTGGATTACCAGCTTCGGCATGGATGCTTCGGGTCGGCGCGTAGGCTTCAATCTCACCGACAATCAGGTAAAAGACCAGGCTCGCTATAATGAAAACAGGCTGTGGATCGATGGATTCATCCATTCGCTGCCGCCCGTCAAGATCACTCGGTCCCACGGCCGCGAATCCCCCTGGATCATTCAGGATACCGAGGGCATGGTGGACCTCGTTTTCCATCCCGAAGTTTCGCACGATATAAAAGTAAAACTTGGCATCGTGGAAATCGACTATGCCGGGCCTTTCGGCCGCTTCGAGGGGAGGCTTCGTTCGCCAACAGGCGAATCGATCGAGGCATCGAGGCTCTATGGCATGGGCGAGGATAAGAACGTGAGGCTGTAGGCTCTCAGAGCTGCTTCCCTGTCCTCAGCTTTTCCTCGAAGCGCTCGAGTTCCTTGCCCTTGAGGAGGGGCGCCTCGCCGGCTGAGACACTTCCCGCGACATCACCATCGGCTAATCGGCCGGCGAGGCGGCGCTTAAGTTCAGCCATCTCGGCGCCCGTGAAACGCACCGCGCTCAGCGTGTTGCGCTCGAAACTTTCGACTGCGCGTGGCGCCACCGCCCGCGTGATGTCGAGCATCGTATTCGCGTAGAGACGGATTTCCTTTTGGGCGTGCGCGTCCATGCGAAGCATCAGGAACCTGAAAAGATTATGCAAATCGATCTGCCAATACCACTCGGTGTAAAGTGAAAGCGGCAGGTTGATGCGGGCTATCTCCCGCGCCAACCCCTCCTCGACGAGGCTGGAATAATCGCTGTAGGCAACGTTCTGCCCCCGCTCGAAACGCTCGATAACGCTCGCCGCCTTCCCGGCCTCCAAGGGCTCATCGGACCGGCCCTGCTTGTTGTCGGCGCTCTGTTCGGCCAAATCCGCGGGCACCGGCACATAGAACTCATCCTTCATTATGGAATAGCGGCCCGATATTTCGTTCAACCGCGCGGTTCGGTGCCTGATCCACTGGCGCGCAACGAAGATCGGCAATTTGACATGGAAGGTGAGGACGACTTGCTCGAAGGGAGAAGTATGTTCATGACGCAGCAGGTAATCGATGAGACCGGCATCCTCGCGATAGCTTTTCGTGCCCTCGCCGTACGATACCCGAGCGGCCTGGACGATACGGTCGTCGCCCCCGAGATAATCGACGAGGCGTACGAAACCCTTATCGAGCACCCTGAATTCCTTGTCGAGTATTTCTTCCGCCGCCGGAACCGCGCAATGTGCCATGGGTGACTCCTTGAATATGTATCGCGATTATATCGCGCCGCGATTATATCGCGCCGCGACAATACCGCGCCGCGATGTCGCGGCGCAAGGTCGGTCGCCGCGGCCATCGCCTCGGCCGACCCCACTTATTCTTCCCTCAGCCCGCCCGCCGCGGGAAACCCGGGAAATCGCCCGAATACTTGTCGATCGTGTATTTGTCCGTGCCCGGGCCATGACAGTCCGAACCGAAAGTGAAGAAAAATCCAAGTGGCTTCGCCATTTTCTCCACGAGTTCGTTGATGGCCTGAGTCTTTTTCTTGTTCGAATACCAGTAAAGCTCAATACCATCCACGCCACGGCTCCGGAAAAAGTCCAGCTGCGATGTCACTTTCGCCTCGTGGAGTTCCATACCCTCGTCATCGTCGTTCCAAAAATGACCGAAATGCGGGATGACGGCAAACCCACCATCGGCGTGAATGGAGCGTACGCAGTCCCCCACGCTTGGCTTGGAGAGCTTGTACTTCGGGAATTTCCCGGGTACAAACCACTCCTTCTTGAAGATTTTATACGTTGTATACGTGGGAAGAAGCCTGCGGGCTTTCAGATAGAGGAAGAGATCCACCTTGCTCCAGGAAACGCCGCCGAGTTCCTTCGACATATCGCGCTCCGTGCCCGCCAGCTTGTCCTTCAACATATCCTCGACCGTCAGGTCTTCGCGCCGGAAAATCGTTCTCGCCCAATACAGGTAATACTCGAGCCGCTTCTTCCGCTCCCCGAGCACTATATCGAGCATCCTGCGCGTCGCGGAGCATTCGGCCGAAGTTTTGCCGGGAAAATACGCGAGAATCTCGCTCTTGTAGTCGATTTCAGGCTCGAAAACGTCGATCTCGCAGGCGGTCACGCCGGCAAGGCCGAGCCGGGCACATTCGGCGACGAAACGGTCGGTCCCGCCCATCGTGTCGTGATCGGTGAGCGCCGCCTGCGCAAGCCCCAAGCGGGCCGCTTCCAGCGCAATTTCTTCCGGCCAGAGGCTGCCGTCGGAAAACCTCGAATGGAGGTGGAGATTCGCGTTCATTGTTTCGATCAGTATACAGGCCGTCTTCGGCCCTGTCCATAAAAATGCATGTGCCATGGATACTAGTCTTGGTGTACAATGGAACCATGCTGAACAGCGAACCCACCTTCGAGCTGAGCGAAACCATTCTCGAGCGGATCATCTTCGCGATGGAAGACCAGACGAAATCCCGTGTTATCGATCTCAATACCGGCGAACTGGTTCCCAAACCGGAAGGAGAACTCGCGATACATCTGGCGCCGCCGCCCGCCTGGACTCCCGCCGATGGGTTTAGACTGATGGAAAGCTATTGCTTGCGATTAAAGAATCTCGAGCTCAAGCGGGCGCTCCTCAAGGCTCTATCTCATGGAAAGGGCGTCTTTAAAGCATTCCGACAGGTTCTTTCGGAATATCCCCAGGAGGATCTTCAGTTCAGGGAGTACAAGAACGCCGTTTTGCGACGATACATCGAATCCTGGATGGACGATATGAGGGAATCGCTGGGCTTGGCGCGGCTTGGTCCCGAACCGGAGGAATACGAGGAGCTTCTTGACGAGGAATTTTCCGTGGAGCATTGCGCCCTGTCCGACCCCCCTTTTGACCTTACGCAGGTCCTGGAGGAAGCCCGGCTCGACGCCCTGGACTGGTTGCCCGCCGCGGCCGCCCTGCTGGAAAAAGCCGAAGTTTTGGATTTTCTGGACGCCCGCCGCCGCGACGCCTTCGTCTACTTCATCCCCGAGGCGGGCGGTCGGCCAATCGCGGCCGCGGCGGGCGCCGTGGCCCAGGTGGAAGGCCGGGTCATCGGCATCGTGCGCTTTCTCTATGTCGCCAAGGATTTCCGCGACATAGGCCTGGAATTCCGCCTTCTCGACAGGATTAGCGCCACGCACCGGGAGAAAGGGGTGGAACATACACTCGTTCGCAGCATGTTCCTAAGACCAGAGTTTATGGGACTTTTGGGAGCCCGGGGGCACAAAATCCTCAGTTCGCAGTTTCTCCTCGATTGAGGCACCTTTGAAGCGCTTTTCAGCGGAAGCCGAACCTCGCCATATCGATCCTGCCGCGCTCGCCGAATTCGATTCCTTCGGATTCGAGAAGCTGGCGCTGGAGATCTTGCCCTTCGGCATCGCCCAGGGCAATGGAACCATCCTTCTTTACAATTCTCCACCAGGGAAGATCGTAGTTCCGCGACATGGAATGGAGTATCCGCGCCACCTGCCTGGCACCAGCCGCGCCCGCTGGCGTACCGGACATCTCGGCGATGCCGCCATAAGAAGCCACGCTCCCGGGGGGAACGGCACGAATGCATTCGACGATCATCATGGTCGATTCGGTGGGCATGGTGAAAGTATAGCCATCCCAAAACCACTCCGCCAGTGCGGCACCCCAGTCCTGAGTCATCGGAAAATCGGCTCTTTACATTTTTTCGATTTTTGTAAATTATACTATGGAGTGCTCGCCGCGCTAAGACCACCTCAGATTACCCAGGAGGAACAGCCATGAAAACCTGCTTTCTTTTCCCCGGACAAGGCGCCCAATACCCCGGAATGGCCAAAGATTTTTTCGAGACGAGCAAGGCCGTGCGCCAACTTTTCGAGTTGGCTTCCGAAGCGGCCAAGATCGATATAAAGAAACTCCTCTTCGACAGCGACGAGGAAACCCTCAAACAGACACAGAACACCCAGATAGCCCTCTCTGTCGCGGAATCAGCCGCCGCCCTCAGCGCGCGCGAGCATGGCATCGTGCCATCGGGTTTCGCCGGGTTCTCCGTGGGTGAATGGCCCGCGTTGGCCGAAGCCGGCATACTTTCCAGCTTCGATATGTTCCGGCTCGTCTCCGAAAGGGGCAGACTCATGGATGAAGCGGGGCGAAATTCCGGCGGATCAACGATGAGCGCTGTCCTCTTCCTGTCTTCCGACAAGGTGGAACAGGCGATCGCCGAAGCCGGCCTTAAGAACGTCTGGGTCGCCAACTACAACAGCCCCGTCCAGTGTGTCATTTCCGGAACCGAAATCGATGTCGCTGCCGCGGAAGAAAAACTCAAGGCGGCGGGCGCCAAGCGTGTCGTCCGACTCAAGGTTTCGGGCGCCTTCCACTCTCCCATCATGAATTCGGCGAAGGAAGCCTTCGCCGCCCTCCTCGACGATATCACTTTCAGCGACCCCAGGACGGCGGTCTACTCCAACGTCACGGGCGCGCGAATCCTCTCGGGAAGGCAAGCCAGGGAGCTGGCATCGGCGCAGATAATCAGTCCCGTTAAATGGGTAGCCGAGGAAGGCGCCATCGCCGCCGATGGTTTCGACCGCTGCGTAGAAACAGGACCGGGCTCAGTGCTTTCGGGATTGTGGAAAGCTTCCGGCTCGACTATTCCCTGTTTCGCTGGCGGAACGCTCGACTCCATCGCCTCGATATCGCTGTAAACCGGGAGGTTTCCTTTGGATAAACTACTGTCCGACAAAATCTGCGTCGTCACGGGAGCCTCGCGAGGCATCGGCGCCGCCATCGCCGCGAGGTTCAGGGCCGAAGGCGCCAAAGTCTACGCGTTTTCGCGAAGCGCGCCTCCCGATACCGCCGGCGGCGATGGAAATCTCCTCCGGGATTTCTGGCTCTCCTGTGATGTATCGAACGAAGCATCGGTCGATGCGGCCGTGGCCGCCGTCCTCGCCAAGGAAGGCAGGATCGACATCCTCGTCAACAATGCCGGAATAACCCGCGACGGCCTCCTCATGCGAATGAAGACGGAAGACTGGGAAGCCGTGATGGATACGAATCTCAAAAGCGCCTTCCTTCTCTCCCGCGCCGTCGTCCGAACCATGCTCAAGCAGCGGGACGGCTGCATCCTCAATGTCTCGAGCGTCGTGGGAATTATGGGCAACGGAGGCCAGACGAACTATTCGGCCTCGAAGGCGGGAATCATCGGTTTCACGAAGAGCCTGGCTCGCGAAGTAGCCTCGCGGAATCTTCGCGTAAACGCCATCGCTCCGGGCTTTATCGAAACATCGATGACTGATAAGATACCTGAGGATTTCAAACAGAAGATGAAGGAATCTATTCCACTGGGCAGAGTGGGCAATGCTGAGGAAGCGGCGAATGCCGCCCTATTCCTCTGCTCGCCTCTCGCCTCATACGTGACCGGCGTCGTGCTCCAAGTCGACGGCGGAATGGGGATGTAACCATGAGTCGAAGAAGAGTAGTGGTAACCGGCATGGGTATCGTAAGTCCGCTCGGCAACGATATTCCCTCGTTCTGGAGTTCGGTCAAGGCCGGACGCTCGGGTATTGCCCCGATCACGCTGATCGACACTTCCGACCTCGCCGTCAAAATCGCCGGCGAAGTCAAGAATTTCGACCCTTCCTTGCGCCTCGATGCCAAAGAGGCAAAGAAGATGGATCGCTATGCCCAATTCTCCGTCTACGCCGCCATCGAGGCTCTGCAAAACGCGGGCCTCTCGAAGGAAGCGCTGGACCCCGACCGGACGGGCGTCTGCATCGGCACTGGCCAGGGCGGCTCCCAGAGCATCGAGGACGCCGTATCCCGCATGATCGAGCGAGGGCCGGGCCGCGTCCCCCCACTCACGGTCGCCAAGGGCCTCGCCAACTTCGGCCCGGCCCAGATCGCCATGACCTTCAGCATCAACGGCCCCTGCCAGTGCATCGTCACCGCCTGCGCGGCGGCCACCGACGCGATCGGCCAGGCCATGCGCCTCATCCGCGAGGACCACGCCGACATGATCTTCGCCGGCGGCTCCGAGGCGAGCATCGTGCGCATGTGCATGTCCAGCTTCATCAACATACAGGCCCTCTCCACCCGCAACGACCAGCCCGAAAAAGCCTCCCGCCCCTTCGATCGCGACAGGAATGGCTTCGTCATGGCGGAAGGCGCCGGCGCCCTTGTCCTCGAGGAATATGAGCACGCGAAGGCCCGTGGCGCCACGATCTACGCCGAGGTGGCCGGCTTCGGCCAGACCTGCGACGCCCACCACGTCACCGCCCCCGACCCCGAAGGCAAAGGAGTCGCCCGCGCCATGCGCCTCGCCCTCGCCGATGCCCAGCTTGCCCCCGAAGACATCGACTACGTGAGCGCCCACGGCACCTCGACCCCCCTGAACGATCCCATCGAAACCAAGGCCTTAAAAACAGCCTTCGGCGACCACGCGCGGAAGCTGAAGATTTCCAGCCTCAAATCGATGACGGGTCACTGCATCGGCGCCGCCGGCGCCATCGAATCCATCGCCTCGATTCTCGGAATGAACGAGGATTTCGTGCACCCGACCATCAACTATGAAAACCCCGACCCCGAGTGTGACCTCGACTATGTGCCGAATGTCGGTATCCACATGCCGGTGAGGGCTTTCATCAAGAATTCCATGGGATTCGGCGGGCAAAACGCGGTCGTCGTTTTCAAGAAAGTCTGATTTCCCTCTCGTGAGCGCCATGGGAACTATTTCTTCTCCAATCGTCGTGACCGCGGGAAATCCCCTGCAAGCAGGGGCAACCTTGGTCGCCGACGGCGTGAATTTTTCCCTCTTTTCGCGCAACGCGACCCAGTTGTACCTTTGTCTCTACGCCCACTCCCATGACGCCGTGCCGTTCCAGGAGATCGTTCTCGACCCGGTCAAGAATAAAACCGGCGATATTTGGCATTGCCACCTCAGCGGTATCGGCCCCGATGCCCTCTATCTCTGGCGCGCCGACGGCCCTTTCCAGCCCAAGCTCGGCCACCGTTTCAATAAAAACCGCGCCCTCGTCGATCCCTACGCCAAGGCGCTCACCGATGGAGGCTGGGACCTCAGTCGCGCCCTTGCCTACGATCCCGCCTCCCCGGATCTGGATCTCTCATTCTCGGAATCGCGCGACGACTCCCTCCTTCCGAAATGCGTCGTCGTGGACGACGCCTTCGACTGGGAAGATGATGAGCTCCTCAATTACCCCCTGAAGGACTGCGTGATCTACGAAACCCACGTCCGCGGGATCACGAGGGGCATGCTGGGCAGAACCGCGCCCCCGACCGCGGCGGATGTCCCAGAGACCAGCGCGGGAGCCGCGCCGGCTACCGCGCGAGCATCCATTCCAGCCGTCGCCCATCCGGGCACCTACCGCGGCGTGGCCGAAATGATCGACTACTTCAAATCTCTCGGCGTGACGAGTCTCGAACTCCTTCCCACCCACGAATTCGATTCAATCGAGCGCTTCCGCCGGAATCCGAAAACGGGAGCCCTCGTTTCCAACTACTGGGGCTATTCTCCCCTTGCCTTCTTCGCTCCCAAGGCCACCTACGCCTACGTCGATGGCGAAGCCCACGCCGAGGACGACCCCTCCCGCCAGGTGCGGGAGTTCAAGTACATGGTGCGCGAGCTCCACAAGGCGGGCATCGAGGTTATCCTCGACGTCGTGTTCAACCACACCGCCGAAGGCAGCGAACTTGGCCCCACCCTCAGTTTCCGCGGCCTGGACAACAGCATTTACTACATCCTCGATGAGGACAAACGGCACTACAAGAACTTCTCTGGCTGCGGCAACACGCTGAACTGCAACCACCCCGTCATGCGAACGCTGATACAGGAATGCCTCCGCTACTGGGTTGTCCACATGCACGTCGATGGCTTCCGCTTCGATCTGGGCTCCATCCTCGGCCGCGATTCCTCAGGCCAGCTCCTCGAGAATCCGCCCGTCATCGAATCCATCGCCGAGGATCCCCTGCTCCGCGATACGAAAATCATCGCAGAGGCATGGGACGCGGGCGGGGCTTACCAAGTCGGCTCATTTCCAGGCGGCCGCTGGGCTGAATGGAACGACAAGTACCGCGACGACATCCGCCGCTTCTGGAAGGGCGAAAAAGGCTCGGCCATGCACCTGGCGACCCGCATCACGGGTTCCAGCGACCTCTTCCTCCGTGATGGCCGCAAACCCTTCCATTCCATCAATTTCATCACCGCCCACGACGGCTTTACCCTCAACGACCTCGTTAGCTACTCGAAAAAACACAACGAGGAGAACGGCGAAAACAACACCGACGGCGCCAACGCCAACTGGTCGGCCAATTGTGGCGTCGAAGGCGAGTCGAGCGACCCCATCGTTGAATGCAAGCGGAACCGTCAAGTGAAGAATTTCCTCGCCACCCTCCTCCTCTCCATCGGAACGCCCATGCTTCTCGGGGGCGACGAAATCCGCAGGACCCAGCGTGGCAACAACAACGCCTATTGCCAGGATAATGAGACCAGCTGGTACGATTGGACCGGCGTCCAAAGCCATGGCGACATTCTCGCCTTCTGTTCCGCTCTCATCCGGTTCAGAAAAGGGCATCCAGCCTTCAGGCGCGCCGAGTTTTTCACCGGTATCGACCACGACAGCAACCTGTTGCCCGATATCACCTGGTTTGACGAGCGCGGAGCTTCACCCGACTGGACGAACATCAACCTCACGCTCGCCGCCCTCATCGATGGTTCGAAGGCCGAGCTGTCGGCCGATATCGCCGATGACGATTTCTACCTCATGTTCAACGCGTCGGGCCACTCCGTGACCTTCGTCGTGCCCAAACATCCCCGCGGCCTTGTCTGGGGCAAGGTTATCGATACCGCCGCGCCTCATCCCGACGAGGTCGTAATCGTCGGCGCCGGCAAACCCCTCCCGCGCCAGGAAGCATGCGTTCTGCCATCCCGCTCCCTCGTCGTCCTTCTCGCGCCTTCAGCCAAATAGCTTGCCCATGGATTTCGCCTGGTTGGCGAAGCTTGCCGGCGGCCATTTCCGTAAGTATATTTCGGTAAGCTGAACACTATGGATAAACAAGACAAACCGGACACCGCGACGTTGCTTCGCAAAGGACTCAGAGAACTCGCCATGCACAGGCCCGATAGAGCTATTGGAACGCTCCGTCAGGCTGTCGACGCGATACCCCCCTCATGCTCGGAAGAGCTGTCCCATGCCCTTTACTGGCTCTCCGTAGCCCTCCTCAGGCTGGACAAGCGTGAGCTGGCGATCAAGAGCCTTGCCTCGGCCCAAAAGCTGCGGCGGAGAGGTTATGCCCGCCGCGTGTATCTCAGGAACGTCAACCAATACGGCATGCCCAAACAGCCCACGGCCGAACTCAACGATTTCTACGCCTTCATGAATATTCAGCTTGCCGCCTATCTCGCCAAAAAGTCCCGCAACCGCTTCGACTCGAACCAGGAAAGGGAAACAATATTCAAGATCCTTCTCGACGCGTGGAAAAGCCTGAAGAGCGGATCGCTCCTCGATGGCCACGATTGCGGCGAAAAACTCGTCCTCTTCCGCAGGCTTAGGCCCAGCTTTCCCAGCTTCGGCATGGGCGCCGAGAGGCGCGCCATCATCAGGCCTTCGTTTGGCTTGGGCCTGGCCCCAGCCGGCGCGTCGAGCCGCTGCGTTTGCGGTTCGGGTCTTCCCTACACTCAGTGCTGCGGCCGCGTCAGTAGCCTCGGGGAGCTCTGAAAAGCGCGATCGCCACGTCCCCGCGTACATTTTCGGGCAATTTCCCTTACGGCTCACTTAAACTGTTTCAAAACAACACAATTCAAGCGCTTCTCAGAACCATAATGTCATTTTGATACATACGTCCACAAATCAGCCTCGCACGATACCTCCGATTCAACTTCGCCCGCCGGGACGCCACAAACTAAGCTTTTCTTAAATATATATGACAGCAATAAATATAATATTTGTTTTAATTCATCATTGATGTGTCGGAGTTTGGCATGGCTATTGCAGCATACTATGTACCAGGAGATGACTATGAGCAAAAAAAATCTTTCGAGTACGATGCTTAGCGCCGACGGTTCGGACGAAAATGTCCTCTCTATATATCTAAAAGAAATCAACAAGATCCCCCTCCTTTCCAGGGATCAGGAAAATGACTACGCGATCAGGGCCGCGACCGGCGAAAAGTTCGCCAAAGACATGTTGGTCAAATCCAACCTCCGCTTCGTCGTGAATGTCGCGAAGAAATACCAGAACCAGGGCCTTCCCCTTTCGGACCTCATTTCCGAGGGGAATATCGGCCTCATGAACGCGATCGAGCGCTACGACGTGACGAAGGGCTATCACTTCATCTCCTATGCCGTTTGGTGGATTCGCCAGGCTGTTCTGAAGGCTATCTGCGAGAAGAGCAGGATGATCCGCCTTCCCCTCAACAGGGCGAACGAGCTGGTGCAGATCGAAAAGGCGCGCAAAGGCTTCGAAGGCATTTCCGAAGACGCCGAGATCCGCGAAGTGGCTGCCTATCTCAATATGGACCCCGAGCACGTCGCCGATATCGTCGCCGTTTCGAGGGATCTGGTTTCCCTCGATAGCCCCGTCTATGACGAAAAAAACGCCAGCGTTGTTGGCGATTTTGTGGAAAACGACCTTTATCAGACCCCGGAAAATTACGCTTCCGAGCTCAATCTCAAAGATGATCTGAACCAAGTGCTCGCAATGCTGAGCATCAAAGAGCGTCAGGTCATCGAATATCGCTTCGGCATCAACGGAAGACGTCCGATGAGCCTGAAGGAAATCGGCGACAGGATGCACCTCACCAAAGAGAGAATCCGACAGATCGAAAAAGCCGCGCTCAAGAAGATTTCCGTTCCCGAAGTGAAGGAGAGGCTGGAAGCCTACGTCGCCTGATAAAGGCGAACCTGGAAGGCCGGCGAGCCCCGATGGACGATTCGGGAGCCAGCCGGACGCATTCCTTTCTTTTACGATGAAACCGCCCTGGTCGGAAACGATCGGGCGGTTTTTTTTCATTGCGCAAATCTCGGCGACCTTCGCCGTAATTCCATGCTTAAGCCCTGTCCCGGCATGTATTACCGTGCTATAAAATAAAGACACTCATGAATCGACAGAAAAGGAATATGATGACACTCTCAGACTATTTCTCCTCAAAGCGCGAAAAAATCTCGGAATCGATCTCCTTGACGCTCGATCAGAACAAGGCGCTCGGCGCAAAGTTTTCCGGCGACTCCGCCCTGATTTTCTCCATAATGAATGACTACGCGAAGTCGGGCAAAATGCTCAGGGGACTTCTCGCTTGCATAGGGAGCGAGCTGTTCAAGATGGACACGTCGCAGGACGCTGCCCGCGCTTCTTCCGGCGCGGTGAAAGTCGCCACGGCGCTCGAGCTGCTTCAAGCAGGTCTTCTTGTCCACGACGACATCATGGATAAGGACGAGATGCGCCGAGGCAAGCCCACCATGCACAAGATATTCGAACGCATCGATGCGAAAAAAGGCGGCGGCCTGACAAGCGCGGCTTTGGGCGAAGCCATTGGGATATGTGCTGGTGATATATACTATTTCATTGCCTGGAAACTAATTACAAGTTTTGGAGCGGAAATTGGCTCTTTGTTTTCGCGCGAACTCGTCGACGTTTGCCTGGCGCAAATCGTGGATGTCAGACTGGGTACTCACGAGGAATTTCCTCTTCTATCCGAGATTCTCGAAGTATACGCGTACAAGACCGCTCGCTATACCATCTGTCTACCGCTCTGCGCCGGCGCTCTGCTTGCCGGCCGAAAGGACGCGCTTCCCTATCTAGAGGCTCTGGGGTTGAATCTTGGCGTCCTTTTCCAGCTCCAGGATGATCATCTTGGCCTTTTCGGCGAGGCTGAAGAGCTCGGCAAGCCTATCGGATCCGATATAAGAGAAGGTAAAAAAACCCCCTATATGATTCTGTTGTCGGAAACTCTCGACAAGGAAGAAGCGACGCGTTTCAACGCGATATTTGGCAAAAAAGCAATCGATGACAAAGAAGTCAATTATATTCGAAGCTTGGTAAAAGTTCACGGAATAGATGCGCGAATGCGGGAGCTGGCCGAATCATACGCGAAAAAGGCTAAAATCTGTCTTGCAGACCTTTCTCGCGACCTCGTCGATCTTGCCCCAGAAACCCTTGGTCTTCTTGAAGAGTTTATCGACTATTCCCTTTCAAGGAAATTTTAGTTTTTTCGCTTGTGCCCGCCAACCGATATTTATTGCCCAAACCGTCGTCATCCACCCAAGCTGGCCGAGCCCGCTAAAAATTTGTTTCACGTGAAACTTCGAAATGCCAATGGCGGCCTTTTTGCCCTAGCCTTTTTTAAAGCGAATTTGATCTCAAAGCCAAAAAAGATTTTTGGATCAACAACCTCGCAGCAAGCTGCCGAGGTATGTTGGTTCTACAAGGTATTGGATTAAGTGCGGGTTTCATACCATTTTACTTTTCTTAGAAAAAGAACGCGGCAAGTCGCGGGGTATGAAACCCGCGAGCGAATCAAAACGTATATAGTTTCGCTTAAGCGTCAGAATAGCGAGTATGCCGAGCAAGTCAATCATCGGTATAGTTGCGGCCTTTTGTTTCACGTGAAACACCAACTATAGAAAAGCCCCCGGGTTGCTCCGGGGGCTTTTCTATTCTTTACGCGCTCTTGGTTGCGGCTTGTTTATGCCGCGGGCTACGGCCAAGGCCTCGATCAGGCCTCTTCGTTGTCGTCGGCACTCACGGGCGCCGGCGCGTCGTCGCCGTTCTCGGTTTCGTCAACTGGCCCGATAGTCGCGGCGCCTTCGGGCGCGCCGGCGCTTTCGCCGCCTTCGACAACCTCAGAAGCCGTCGCGAGGAGGCCTTCTTCGGTTTTGTCGCTGATTACCCGGTCCAGGCCAATGACAAAATCAGGAGCATTGATGTTGACGATTCTCACGCCTCGGGCGCCCTTTCCAAGAACACGCACCGTGTCGGCGTCGATTTTGATGGTTTTGCCCATCGAGGTGATGATCATTGCCTCGTCTTCTTCGCAAATCGATACGGCGCCGACCACTTCTCCCGAGAAATCATCCGGGACATAAATCATCTGGCCCCGCGTACCGCGTCCATGGCTGGAGAAATTGTCGTATTCGACGCGCTTTCCATAGCCATTGGTCGTGCTGATCAGCATCTGCTCGGCGGGATTGACGCGGAGCATGGCGGCCAGCTCGTCGCTGTCCGACAGCATGATGCCGCGAACGCCGCGGGACGCGCGTCCCATGACCCTTACCTGCTCCTCATGGATCCTCAAGGCTTGGCCCTGCCTGGTTATGAGGACAGCCTCATCGGAGCCGCCCGTAAGGCAGGCCGAAACGAGCTGGTCGCCATCGTCGAGATAAATCGCGATGATGCCGCGCGTCTTGGCGTTGACAAAGTCCGTCAGCGCGACCTTTTTGACCACGCCTTTCTGGGTTCCCATAAGAATGTATTTCGTGTCGGAGAATTCCTTGAAATCGATAATGCCCGAAATTTCCTCATTCGGCGAGATCGCGAGAAGGCTCTTGACGTGAGCGCCGCGCGCCTGTCGGCTCGATTCGGGGATTTCATGGACCTTTAGCCAATAAGCCTTGCCCGCAGTCGTTATGAAGAGGAGGTAGCTGTGCGTATTCGCGACGAAAAGCTGCTGTATGAAATCTTCCTCAAGCAGGGTTGTCGAATTCGAGCCCTTTCCACCCCGCCCCTGGGATCGATAGAGATTAACGGATACTCTTTTAATAAAGCCTTTGTTGGAAATGAGAATGGCCATTTCCTCGGGCTTTATCAGGTCTTCGATGTTGATGGCTTCGACATTGGAGGCGACGATCTCGGTGCGGCGCTTGTCGCCATATTTCTTCGCTATTTCGATGGTTTCGCTCTTTACGACATCAAGAACCATCGCTTCGCTCGCGAGCAACTGCTGAAGATAGGCGATACGCGCCTCGATTTCAGCCAATTCCGCGAGGATTTTCTCGGTTTCGAGGCTTGTCAGCCTTCCCAGCCTCATGTCGACGATAGCCTGAGCCTGAATTTCGGAAAGATCGAAGCGTTTCTGCAGATTCAGCCGGGCCAATTCAACGTTCTTGCTCGCCTTGATGATGGCGACGACTTCGTCGATGTTCCGCAGGGCTATGACCATACCGCGCAGAATATGGGCTCTCTCTTCGGCCTTCCGCAATTCGAAACGCGAGCGACGGACGACAACCTCTATTCTATGCTTGACAAAAAGTTGTATTAATTCCTTTAAGGATAAGCACTTAGGCCTACCTGACACAAGGGCGAGATTGATGATGCCGAAGGTGGACTGGAGCGCCGTATGCGTAAAAAGCCTGTTGAGGACGAGTTTGGGGATAGCCCCTTTCTTGAGCTCGAGGACGATGCGCATGCCGTCCCTGTCGCTTTCGTCGCGGAGATCGGATACGCCCTCGAGAATCTTGTCCCTGACGAGGTCGGCGATTCGTGTTATCAAGGTCGTCTTGTTGATCGCGTAGGGGATTTCGGTGAAGACGATCTGTTCCTTGCCGTTCTTCATCGTTTCGATGATGAATTTGCCCCGGACGATGATCTTGCCCCTGCCTGTCGTATAGGCGTCTCGGATGCCTTCGCGGCCGAATATTATGCCGCCCGTGGGAAAGTCGGGGCCCTTGATGTGCCTCATGAGCCCTTCGAGGTCTATGTCGGGGTTTTCGATGTAGGCTGCTATAGCCTCACCCACTTCCAGGAGGTTGTGGGGCGCCATGTTCGTGGCCATGCCGACCGCGATGCCCGAGGATCCATTCACGAGGAGGTTGGGGAAGGCGGAGGGCAGGACGAGCGGTTCCTTCAGCGATTCGTCGTAGTTGGGACCGAAGTCGACCGTATCCTTGTCGAGATCAGCGAGCATTTCCTCGCCGAGGCGCGAAAGTTTGGCTTCCGTATAGCGGCTGGCCGCGGGCGGATCGCCATCGATGGAGCCGAAATTGCCCTGGCCGTAAACCAGGGGGTAGCGGAGCGAAAAGTCCTGTGCCATGCGGACAAGGGCGTCGTAGAGCGAGAGGTCGCCGTGGGGATGGTATTTTCCCATGGCGTCGCCAGTGATGCGGGCGCATTTTTTCGTCGCGGCGTTGTTGCGCAGGCCCAGCTCGTCCATCGCGTAGAGAAGACGTCGATGTACTGGCTTGAGCCCGTCGCGGACATCGGGGAGGGCTCTGGCGACGATGACCGACATCGCGTAGGTGAGATAGTCGGTCTTCATTTCGTCCTCTATGGGGACGGATATCAATCTTCCTAGTTCTGCCATTTTGTCGCTTTCCTACACATCGAGGTTGGAGACTGCCAGCGCATTCTCTTCGATGAACTGCCGCCTGGGTTCAACCTGTTCGCCCATGAGCGTCGTGAACATTTCCTCGGCGAGCACCGCGTCTTCCATGGTTATCCTGATCATGCTTCTGCGCTCGGGATCCATGGTCGTCTCCCAGAGCTGTTCGGGATTCATCTCGCCCAAGCCTTTGTAGCGCTGCATGGCGATTTTGGAAGGATCCCTACCGACGATGCCCGCCAGGATCTTGTCCTTTTCGATATCGTCGTAAGCGTAACGCAATTCCTTATCCCAATTGATCTTATAGAGTGGCGGCATGGCGAGATAGACGTATCCGCCCGTTATGAGCGCGGTCATGTAGCGATAAAAGAAGGTGAGCAGCAGGGTGCGGATATGGGAGCCGTCCACATCGGCATCGGCCATGATGATGATCTTGTGGTATCTGAGCTTCGATGCGTCGAATTCGGGACCAAGGCCGGCGCCAAGGCTGGCGATAACGGGCTGCAGCTTGTCGTTGCCGATGATCTTGTCGATCCGAGTTTTCTCGACGTTGAGCATCTTGCCCCAGAGGGGAAGGATGGCCTGGTGGACCCTGTTTCGGCCCATCTTGGCCGAACCGCCGGCGGAATCGCCCTCGACGATGAAGATTTCGCACTTCGTCGGGTCTTTTTCCTGGCAGTCAGCTAGTTTCCCGGGAAGGCTCGCGGAGTCGAGAAGGTTCTTGCGCCTGGTGAGCTCGCGGGCCTGGCGAGCCGCGATGCGCGCCTTGGCCGCCAGGACGCACTTGTCCAGAATGGCGTTGATCGTGTCGGGATATTTCTGGAAGAAGAGATCGAGCTGATCGGCGCAAAAGCCATCAACGATGCCGCGGACTTCGGAATTGCCCAGCTTGCCCTTTGTCTGGCCTTCGAACTGAGGTTCAAGGACCTTTACGGAGAGGACGGCCGTGAGCCCTTCCTTGACGTCGTCCGTCGAGAGGGTCTCGTCGAGTTTCTTGACGTATTTCGATTTCTTGAAGAATTCGTTGATCGTTCGGGATAGCGCGGATCTGAACCCAATGAGATGGGTGCCGCCTTCCCTGGTATTTATGCCGTTGACGTACGAAAAGAGGGCTTCGTTGAAACTGTCGTTGTATTGGATACCGACTTCAATTTCCACGTCATCGCGCGAACCATGGAAGTAAATCACTTCCTTGTGCAGGAGGGTCTTGTTCTTGTTGAGGTATTCGACGAACTGTTGAAGCCCGCCCTCGAACTTGAATTCGATCGACTTGGGCGCCGAGAGCCTCTCGTCCACGAGGATTATGCGGACGCCCTTGTTGAGAAAGGCCATTTCCCTGAGGCGGTTTGCCAGAACGTCGAAACTGTAGACCATCTCTTCGAAGATGGTGGGATCGGCCTGGAAGCGCACGGTCGTTCCGCGCTTTTCCGACATGCCGATCCTGCGGACGGGAGCGACGGGAATGCCCTGCTCGTATCGCTGGAAGTGCTCCTCGCCGTCCACATAGACGTTGACTTCCATCCACGTCGAGAGCGCGTTGACGACGGAAACACCGACGCCGTGGAGGCCGCCCGATACTTTGTAGTTTTTCTTGTCGAACTTGCCGCCGGCATGGAGTCGTGTCATCACGAGTTCGAGGGCTGAAATGCCCTCGGTGGGATGTATGCCGACAGGGATGCCCCGACCGTTGTCTTCCACGCGGACGATGTCGTTTCGTTCGAGCACGACGACAATGTCCGAGCAGAACCCGGCCAGCGCTTCGTCGATGGAGTTGTCCACTACCTCGTACACGAGATGGTGGAGCCCGTCGATGCCCGTCGATCCGATGTACATGCCGGGGCGCTTCCGCACCGCTTCGAGCCCTTTGAGAACCTGAATACTGTTCGCTGAGTACGTTGAATCCATACCTATCCTGGATGGAAAAGATTATTGTCGGTCACAGAGGGGTTTTGCCCTTCGTTTCAAGCCAAAACCTGACGCCCTGAACAGGGAGATTATATCGACTGCGAGGAGAATAGTAAAGCGATAAGGCTGTTCTGAAAAGTATTCTTAGCATATTTCATCAAGCATTGTGCAAAAGCTGTGGAAAACTTGTGGGGAAGTTGTGATGATCGTGATTTTTTCCGTTCCCGTCCCCCCGAGACAACTTTCGAAAAATAGCACAGGAAGATCGAAACCAATGTAATTTTATAATATAACAGGCATTATATAAAAAGTTGCCCTTGTTTGCTATACGGGCCCGCGTTTTTTTTGCCCTTTTCAGTATTTTCCCTCTTGCGGAAATCCGCCAGCTGACTATAAACATATAGACGCCACCTGTGGATAACTTGTGGATACCCTGTTGCTTATTTCAAATCCCGAGGAAAAAATGGCAGAGTTCGACGGATCCGCGATTTGGGGCGAAGCCCTTGAAATCGCGCGTAAAGACATACCGGAACAAGAGTACGTGATGTGGTTCCGACTCTCCTACCAATCCCTCATCGCGGGAATACTCTCCGTCCGCGCTCCGAACTCATTCCTTCGCGATCAGTTCAATAGAAAATACCACGCTTTCATGCAAAATATCGTGCGGGAGCTAACGGCACTTGAGCTGAAGCTGGAAGTGACCGCGCAGCGAGGCCCCGAGGCCTCCGCGTCGCCTTCCTTGGTGTCCTCCGCGTCGCCCGCAAAACCCGTGGAGCTCGCCGAGGCCGCGGACGAAAAATCGTCGCTCCCTTCCTTTGACCTCGGCCGCCCGCCTGAAGGCTTCCTTCAGGGAAGCTCGGCGATAGACGCTGGCAAAGGCGGGAATTCCGAAATCGCCTCTCCTCGAACCTCAATCTACGTCGATGTGCCCGGCAGGCAAGGCGCCACGGCCCAGCGAGCCGACGCTAGCCCCAGAACCCACCCTTCGCTGCGACCCGGCTACAAATTCGAGAATTTCATCGTCGGCGAAAACAACCGCTTTACCTTCAACGCGTCGGAGGCCGTTGCCAAGAGCCCGGCGCGGGTTTACAACCCTCTCCTCATCTATGGCGGCGTCGGCCTGGGCAAGACCCACCTCATGCACGCGATCGGCAACTATGTTTTCCAGACTGCGCCCGAGAAAAAAGTCATCTGCATCACCGCCGAGGAATTCACGAACGAGTTCATCCAGATGATCCACGACCGCTCAACCCATGAATTCAAGAACAAATACCGCAACGCCGACGTCCTCCTCATCGACGATATCCATTTCTTCCAGAACAAGCCGGGCGTCCAGGAAGAGCTTTTCCACACTTTCAACGCCCTCTACGACTCCGAGCGGCAGATGGTCTTCACGCTTGACCGCCACGTCAAGGAACTCAAGGATTTTTCCGACAGGCTCAAGAGCCGCTTCGATAAGGGCCTGGTCGTCGATGTGCAGCCCCCTATGTATGAAACGCGAGTAGCCATCCTGAAGCAGAAACTCATCCAGTCGGGAAAGAACGTCAATGTCGTCGAGGAGGTCATCGACCTCATCGCCAACAATGTGTCGTCGAACGTCCGCGATCTCGAAGGCTGCCTGACGAAGCTCACGGCCTACGCCGAGCTCGTCCACAAGGATCTGTCGGTCGATATCGCCAAGAACCTCCTCAAGGAAATGTTCAACAGCAAGCGCCATTCGGCGATAACGGTCGACTCCATCATAAGGATGGTGGCCGATTTCTTCAAACTTTCGCTGTCCGACCTCAAGGGCAAAAAGAGGAGCAAGAATATAGCCCTTGCCCGCCAGGTTGCCATGTTCGTGATACGTGAAGTGACCGAATACTCGACGACGGAAATCGGGGTGGAATTCGGTGGCAGGGACCATACCACGGTGATGCATTCCTGCCAGAAAATCGAGCAGATGGTCAAATTCGATCCTTCCTTCGACGCTTCCATACAGAAGCTTTTGCGGGAAGCCCGTGAAAGCGAATCGAAGTAAAAGCGTCCCATAAGCGGTGCAAAACTTCCCTTTCCCTGTGCAAAACCGCCGAGCTTGTGGAAAACGTTGACGAAACGACCATATTCTCAACAGCTTTTACACAGCCTGTATTTTTATTAAATATATAGAATTAAATGAGTTTTCCACATATATGTCCATACTATTATTATTATTACTCTTATATATAATCATATAAAGAAATCATAGAGAGAGCGCAAAGAAAAAAGCGACGTATATCTGTTTCAATATGAATGAAGTTCTGGTAGAATGAAAATGATACTACGTCCCAGGGGGATACTATGAAGTTTACGTGCGATAAAACGAGTCTTTTCAGGGAAATCGCCTTTGCCCAGGAAGTAATAGCTTCTAAAAACGCCTTGTCCATAATGTCGAATGTCTATCTTGAAGCCTCAGATTCGAGGCTTCTTATTCGAGCTACCGACGTGAAGGTGAGTTTCGAGACTTCCATTCCCGTTGACGAAGTTGTTCCCGGTTCCCTGACCGTTTTTTGCGATAAACTCACCGGTATACTTTCTTCGCTTCCTGAAGGGGATCTCACCGTGGAACAGGACGATGGAAGGGTCGTGCTGAAACCGACGGCGCGAAAAGTGCGTTTCCAGCTCAAGACGCTTTCGGGCGAAAAATATCCCGAACTGCCCAGAGCTGAACCTGAATTGTTCTTTGATATTCCCGCCCGCGAATTCAAGCGGATGATCACGCAGACTATCTTTTCCGTTTCAACCGACGAGACACGCTATTTCATGAACGGCGTCTTCATGGAAAAAACCCCCGAGGGAGCCCTCGTCATGGTTTCCACCGACGGCCGCCGACTCGCTTACGTCAAAAATGACCTTGAAGGGAGTTTGCCCGATTTCAGGCCGGTGATCATCCCCACGAAGGTGCTGGGCATCATCAACAAGAGGCTTTCGGACGAAGGCATGGTATCTCTGGCCATCACCGACAAGAGCATTTTCTTCCGCTTCAACACCTATCAGATTTCGAGCGTTCTCATCGAGGGGCAATTCCCGAACTATCAGAAAGTGATTCCCCAGAGCCAGAAATTCTCCTTCTCGGTGAAGAAGAGCGACTTGATGGAAGCGCTGAAGCGCGTTTCCATTTTCGTGGAACAGAAATCCAACCGCACCTTCTTCACGCTGTCCGAGGGCGGACTCGTGCTCTCTTCCGAGGAGAGCGAAATCGGGGCGGCGCGCGAGGAAATTCCCTGCGAGTACGAGGGGGAAGACATCACCATCGCGCTGAACTATCGATACATCGAGGAGCCGCTGCGCGTCCTCGACAGCGAAACATTCGCCGTGGAATTCAGTGATCCCTCCCGCGCCATCACCTTGCGGCCCGAACCGAAGGGAGACTATTTCCACATTGTCATGCCGATGCAGATCGACTGATGCCTTTCAAGCGTGCGCGCTTCGCTTCGTACCGCAATCTCGAAGACGGGGAGCTGGGCGTGGACGCCGAAAGGATTTTTCTGATCGGCGAAAATGGCCAAGGCAAGACAAATTTTCTCGAAGCGCTCTACTATCTATGTTATGGAGCTTCCTTCAGGGGGCTCGTCGATTCCCAGATTCCCGTCGGGGACAGGCCTGGTTTCGGCCTTTCGGCGCTATGGTCGGGCTCCGGTGATCTGCCCGACGAGGAAATATCGGTACGGGTCGATGGGGTGGCCAAGGATATCAGGCTCAACGGAAAGCCGCTCAAGGACAGGAAGGAACTCGTTTTCCACAATCCGGCCGTTGTTTTCTGCCACGAAGACTTCAGTTTCGCCGCCGGCGATCCCGAACGAAGGCGATTTTTTTTCGACCAATGCGCCGGGATGCTCTCCCTCTCCTATATCGACGCGCTTCGCTCCTACAAGAGGGTGCTGAAGCAGAGGAACGCCGCCCTCAAGGAAAGCGCCCACGACCTCCTCGATGCCCTCGATCCGCAATTTGTCGGCTATGGCCTGCGGCTCATGGAGGCGCGGAAAGCTCTGCATGCGAGATTCCAGGCCGAATTCCCCGATCTCTACGAATCGGTAGCCCTCTTGGGCAGAAAGGTCGACCTGACCTACGCGTCGAGCTGGCCTCAGGATTCCTCGATTGACGCGGTTCTCGAGCTGCTCGGCGCGCGTCGGGAAAGTGAGATCATCCTCGGAACGACGAGGACGGGGCCTCACCGCGATCGCTGGAATTTCGCTTCCGGCGGCGAGATCTTCACCGAAAAAGCTTCAACGGGCCAATTGAGGCTCGTCTCTCTCATCCTTCGCATCATCGAGGCGAGGGCCTATGCCGACCAGGCGGCGACGAGTCCTTCTGCGCCCAAATGGCCAGTCCTCCTTCTGGACGATGTCCTCCTCGAGCTCGATGTTGGCAGGCGTCGGCGCTTCCTCGAACTCTTGCCCGGCCCCGGCTCGGGGGCTCAGGCCTTCTTCACCTTCCTTCCCGAGGAACCGTGGACGGAGTACGAGAATGGCGCTACCATCGTCTACAAGGTGAGTCATGGCAGATTCCAGAATCAAGAGTGTCTCTGAGCTGCTCTCTTCTTTTTTCGACCAGGATTTGGTCAAAAAGGGGGAGCTATATTCAGGCTTCGGCCGATCGTGGAAGACGATTGCCGGAAGTCGGCTGGGGGAGCATTCGCGCCCCGTCGACATTCGTCGCGGGATCCTGATCGTGGAAGCCGAGCATCAGGGCTGGATGCAGCTTCTGCAGCTGCAGCAGGACAAGATCCTGGAGGAAATAGAGCGGAAATTTCCCGACCTGAAGATTAGCGGTATCGCGTTCAAGCTGGGCAACCCGGCGGCGCCACAGGTAGTGTCGGCGCTTTCTGGGCCAACGGCGACAGCCCCTGGGCCCGCGTCGGGGCTGGAGCCGGAAACCGAGGCGGAAAAAGTAGCGAACGATACTGCGGGCGGGAAAGAGGCCCTTCCACCAGATATGGTGGCCATGTTCGCCAGAATCAAGAAAAATATCAAGAAATAGTGCTGGTAGTGTTGGCGTTGGGGCTCTTTGGGCGGGTTTTCGGCGACGCGCTGGCCAATTGACGAAAAGCGGCGCATCGATTTATACTCACGAACCTGCCTCGCGCATTCCCCGCGGGGGCTGAAAAATAAATCGACCGGCGCGTGCGCGCCGTCGCCCATAGGACAAGGAGCAAGATGCCATGAAGCGCACCTATCAACCCAGCAGAACGAAGAGAAACAGAAAATTTGGCTTCCGCGCCCGCATGAGCACGAAGGGCGGACGCCTCGTTCTCAAGAGAAGAAGAGCAAAAGGGCGGATCAAGCTCACTGTCGCCGACGAGAAGAAGAAGTATTAGTGGAATGTCCCCGGATGGGGATATGGAAAAGCTGAAACAGGATTTTCCGAAATCCGAGAAAGTTCGGAGCAAATCGGAAATTGACCGGATATTC
>Ga0172379_10002565_pt1 | contig 31541 bp, 27 predicted proteins | sample GrowelOW334metaG_FD_119756 | JGI IMG/M metagenome (GOLD analysis project Ga0172379, IMG submission 119756) | Groundwater microbial communities from an aquifer near a municipal landfill in Southern Ontario, Canada - Groundwater well OW334 metaG | ecosystem: Environmental > Aquatic > Deep...
AGCCTACAATAATAATATGTTCATAAAAATAATCTACGGATTATTAATTGTGGTTGATCTTATTTTAATTGTTATACTGAGAAGTAATATTAGACGCACTTTAGACATCAACCTGTCTGGCGGGAAGTTACTATTAATGGCGGTTTTTTTACAAGATTCGTTATAAACTTGCAATCTGGTACAGATAGCATATTTTTGCTAGGCTTAGAGCATAGAATAAAGTATTTATTATTTAAACAACCAAACTTTATGCGGAAAATATTTTTAGGCAGTGTGATGGCGATTTTTTTAGGCTGGTCAGGAGTGGCCAATGCGGCGTATAGCCGGGATGTTGTGAGCAATGGGGATTTTGAGGCAAATTTGGATGCCTGGTCTTGCACAAATTGTTCGGCAGAAGAAAATATTGTTTATAATGAAGATTATTTAACGCACCGTTTGGCCTTAGGCAAACTTAATACGTTTGAGGAAGCCAAACAGACAGTGGATCTTTCGGCCGCGTCTGGAAAAATCACCTTCGATTTTACTTGTGATTTTATTACAACCGATAGCCTGGCGGATGATTATTTCACCTATACGGTAAATAATACAACAACTGGTCAAAGTTATATCACAGATACCATCTATCCGGCGAATAATGTTACAACTTGTGGTACCATCCTGGATTTAAGCGCTTATGCCGGACAAAGCGTTGATATTGTGTTTTCAGTTAATAATGATGGAACGAATTTAACCACGGCCGAAATTGACGACGTTGTCGTTTGGGAAAAAAGCTACAGTTCACTGACTGGGCGGGTATTTGATCAACATTATAATAAATTAAAGCAGGCTAATGTTATTGTGCAACGTTATAACGGAGATGAATTATGGCGCGGTAAAACGAACGATAACGGCATTTTTAAAGCCGCAGACTTACAAGGTCACGAATTCAGAAAAGCCCGGATCATTTTTAAGTATCAAGGAAGCAAAGAGATCATTCGCCGCTATATTGTGTGGGGTCAAGCGTATAATCGGACTTTTCACCTTGAGACAATATAAGTTTAGATGTAGCTAGTTGATCCCGGTTATTTTTAACGCGCTTGAGGTTACTTTAACGTACTCATCAGCAGTGCTGCCAGTTGGCGTCCACTTGGCTTTGAAATAGTATTTCTTAGCTGAATTTAGTGTAACTTGATAGGCAATCTTACCTTTATTATTTGTACGGGCTGTCTCAACTAGTTTATAACCAGTCTTGGTTTTGCGTAAAATCTTCACCTTTTTATGCTTCAATTTACTATTAGTGGCGGCATCTTTTAAGGTGATATTGATCGTCGCTTTCGAACCAACCGTCACTCTTTTCTTGGCGGCTAAAGTTAAAGCAGCTCTAGAATTGACCACAAACAAACCTCTACTCGACCCTAGTGTGACACCGTCAAACATCAGTGTATAGAAGGTTTCATCTTGTAAACCGGTATATAATATTCCCCAAGTGGTACCACCATCAGATGATTTTAACAGCACGCCCTGGCCATAATAATTTTCCGCCCCCAAATATAATGTGGTTGGCGTGGTCGAAGCCTGGGCCGTCAGACTGTTAAAAGATCGGAGATGATCAAGCCCGTCGGTAATTTTTGTCCAAGTGGCTCCGGCATCGGTTGATTTATAGAAGCCAAAGTTAGTGCCGGTACCATTGTTGTAGAACACACTGGCTATGGCGTAAACAATATTATCATCACTCGGGTCAACGATGACTTTAACAATGTCTTCATCGGGGGAAGTGGCTAAGTCAGTCCAACTACCGTTACTGTATTTATATATACCATTGACACCGGATAACTCACTTTCTGTACCAATACCAACATACAAATCACCATTGCTGGCTTGAGCAATCGTCTGAGCCGAACCATCATCTAACAGATTCATGTCTTCCCAAGTGAGGCCTTGATCATGCGATACAATCACTTGGCCAACCTTTGGCTGGTTTGGATCACCGTTTGATATGCCGGCATACAATATATCCGCATCATTAACATCAGCTATAATGTCATCCACTTGGCTGGTGGCACCAATTAAACTACCAACTAAATTATCAGACCAGGTCACGCCACCATCATTGGTGCGTTTCAGACTGCCAATCAAGCCGGCCACTGCCACATCCGAGTTGTTTGGGTCAACCCAAATACCTTCACCGGGTTCTTCGAGCACGGGAAACTCCCAGGTGGGATTACCACTCGTAAAATTACTGGTTTTGGCAATGCCATTATAAGCGGCGGCCCAAACATTATCTTTATCGGTAGCCTGGCTTAGATCTGTAATCGTGACACCAGATAAACCATCATTTATATCTGTCCAAGTAGCACCACCATCATTGCTTTTAGCTAAACCCGGCATGGCATCGGCATACACAACATTAGCATCGCTTGGGTCAACGGTGACATTGCGGCCACCAATGGCTGAAGTAGTGTTGTTATCATCATAATTTTCCCACGTCACACCACCATCATCAGAATGTTGTTCTGCCACCCAAATGCGTCCAGTTTGATCAATCGTTACGCCGCTTGAAGCTACACCGGAATCAGTCCAACCTGATACCCCAGTGGTGGTATAGTAGGCGTTGTTGTTATTACCACCGGTGATAAATAAATTATTGGCATCCAATGGGTTTACCGCAAAGCGCGCTTCGCTGGCACTAGAGCTAAAAGCCGGAGCGGTTACTTCCGCCCAGGTAGCACCGGCTGTGGTTGAATGATATAAGTGCACTTGATCGCTGGCATCCAAAGTCAGAACATAGTAACTATCATCAGCGGCGGAATAATCAATATCCCAAATGGTTTGATCGGTCGCCGCCGTGACGGTAGCCGTGCTGAAGGTGACACCACTATCGGCACTTACTAAGATGGCTCCGGCGGTTTGTGCGGCTGACAACAAAACACCATTGGCAAATAATATACCAGTACCGGAATCAGTTGAAATTCTTGTTAAGGTGACACCATGATCGGTACTGAGGTAGATACCCTGAGCAAAGTTAGCGTAAACATTACCCGTTGTTTGATCCACCTCTACGGCAATACCACCACCTACATCCATCCCGCTTAAGCCTGTCCAATTAGTGCCGCCATCTGTCGACCGGTAAAAACCATTCGGTGAGTCCTTGGCTATGGTATAGACAATATCATTCGTACTATCAATGGCGACATCCAGTAAATTACCACCAAACGGCCCAAGTTGGTCTACTTCAGCCGTGGCTGTATTATCGGCCACAGGGGCATCTGTGCTGCTATCAAAATTGCCATCATCAAACCCTTCAACCGCGGTGAATAAAGACACTGTTAATAATACGCCTAAAACAGGCACTACTATCTTTTGCCATGTGATCTTGTATACCTCCATACAAAAATTTTGTTTTATTAATTATATTGCTTTGTAGTATAGCAATAGTGGTAAAATATACCAAATACCACGTTTAACCTTGACGAATTTTTGATGATTATATAAACTCCGCCCGTGCGGATCCACGATGGGTTCGCACATCGAGAGGTGTGTTCTGCCCGAAACCGTTCACGAGGCAAATATGGAAGAACCCCGAGTTCTGGGCTCGGTAAGTTCGTTCTCGTTCGAAAGAGACAACCTACAATACAGGAGGATTGGCAGCCAACAAGCTGCCAAGTCAGAACATCGCAGGTTTTGAGTGAAGTATAAATGCCGGGCAGTAATGTCCAGCGCGTCGCACCGTCAAGGTGAAACGCGAGAGGCTCCCCATAAGGTGTTCGAGACACCAAAGTACAGCCGGTTTTGATCTGCCAAGCTACGCAAGTAGCGCCGCGGTAGATCTAGCCCGCCCAAAACGTAGTCTCAACCTTCCGGAGTTTCTCCGTTCGCCGAAAATGGTGCAACATCCGGGGCGTGTGGGAAGAAATTCCTGCCGCCCCACCCCCCCCTTTTTTTTCATCGAATATTGTTAATAACAAAAAAACGGCTCTGGTGAGCCGTTTTTTTAAATAACTTACGTTATTAGACGCGTTTCACGTTGACCGCGCGAGGGCCTTTGTCGGATGATTCAGTATCGAAAGATACAGTATCACCTTGGCGAAGGTCATCGAAAGTGACATCAACCAATGAGGAAGAATGGAAGAAAATTTCTTTTTCTTGACCTTCAACGGTGATGAAACCAAAGCCTCTGTCTGTAAGGGTTTTGATTGTTCCTTGCATATGATGGTTCGGTTAGTTAATTAGCTGCTCTAGATGTTAAAGTCTAAGTTAGTTTTTTCCTAAAGACAACTCTATTGCTCGGGAAGTATGTCAGAGTTTTAGTTAGCTGTCAATGGCCTGGTTCTAAATATCCGTTCCCGTCAACATCAATACCAATAAACCACCGGCTACCAACAACACTGCATAGTAGTATAACCAAGACAGTTTCCGCCTATATATGAAGTAAATTGTGCCAAACGTGATCAAACTACCCATGAAATAGACTAAACCAGGCCACTGATTCAAAAACATTCCAACCGTAGCCAAGAGCACGGCCAGCGGCACCATCAACCAGGTGGCTTTTACCAATAGATTAGCTTTAGATGTTAAGATAAACCATGAGATTATACCAATCAAAAGTGCATAGGTGACATGCATGGTTGGTGGAAACCATGGTGTGTAAAGGCGATCGGCTGGTATAAATAATCTCAACACGAAACTGACGATACTTTGGAAGGCAAAATCAAGCAAGAAAGTACCAATTAATAAAAAATAACCCACCACGGTAACAACCAGAGCAAATGCAATTTTTTTTACAATGGGATTTTTGAACATAGAAAGTTTTTATTTGTTTATTTTATTAGACTAATAGTATATTCTTTATTATTGATTTTAACTATTTCACCAGTTTTGTGTCCAATTAAGGCGGCTCCCAAAGGGGATTGATAGGAAATGATACCGGCTGTGGGGTTAGATTCACTAGAACCAAGAATTTGGTAGGTAACCGCTCCGGTGTGGGTTTGCAATGTCACCTGATGACCAATCTGAACAGTGTCGGCATCTTTAGGTGTGGCAATAATCACAGCATGATTAATTTGATACTCCAATTCATCAATTTGTCGGTTTAATCCACGCAATCTGCCCTTGGCTATTTGATACTCGGCATTTTCCGAAAAATCACCATTCTCGCCATACTGCCGCGTGTCTTTCATGGCCTGTGGTCGAGTAACTTTCTTGAGACGGTCTAATTTTTCCTTGAGAGCGGCCAGTTTTTCCGGCGTCATAGTAGTGTCTACTGCCAGGAAAGTGTATTTGCCTGGTTTTCTATTTGGTAAGCGCATAAACTCTATTATATAGTATTACAGTGTGATAATATATAGCTGATATGGAGGCGATCAAATTGGATAATTTAATCAAACATTTTGGTTCTGTAAAAGCCGTTGCCGGAGTCTCCTTCACAGTTCAAGAGGGTGATATCTTTGGATTTTTAGGTCCAAACGGAGCCGGTAAAACCACCACAATACGTTGTCTCATGGATTTTATTAGGCCGAGTGCCGGTAAAATCACTCTTTTTGGTAAGGATGCCCAACTAGAGTCTGTATCACTAAAAAATGACATTGGTTATTTATCATCTGATACACATTTATATAATAAATGGACAGGGTTAGAACATATTAAGTACGTGCAAGCTTTTAAAGGAGCATCACCACTGCTGCAACCATTAATAAAAAGATTAAACTACGATCCAACCAGGCGCGTCAAAAACCTTTCGACTGGCAATAAACAGAAACTAAATTTTATTTTAGCGCTATTAGGTAAACCTAAATTGCTGATTTTAGATGAACCCACCCGTGGGCTTGATCCAATTTTGCAAAACGAGGTCTATCTTATTTTGCAAGAATTTCAGCAACAAGGTGGCACGGTATTTTTTTCTTCCCATAACATGGCGGAAGTAGAAAAAATTTGTACGCGCACCGCCATTATTAGATCTGGTAAACTTGTGGTAGTTGAAAATATCACAGATTTAAAAGGTAGAAATATACACATTGGGCATGTCACATTTGCAGAGAAAGTAACCTTACCGGAGTTGTCTATAAAAAATGTAAAGTTTGTCGCCGAAAAAAATGCTGGTTATAGCTTTACCATTACGGGGGAGCTGAAAGATTTTTTTAAAACTATTGGCCGTTACACTATTACCGACTTTGATTTGAATCATGCCAGCTTAGAAGATGTATTTTTAAACTATTATAAAAAATAACTATTGTATGGTAACAATATTTTGGCGCACATTGTGGGATAAAAAATATACTTTGTTAGCTTACTGGGGTGGTGAGTTTATTATGGTCTGGATGTATACGGCGTTGTTTCCAACCATCGATAAAATCAGTTCGTCATATAATCAAATTTTAGAAACATTTCCACACTCTTTACTAGAAGCCTTTGGCTTTGAAGGTTCGTTTACCGGATTTGCTAGTTATTTAGCGGCTGAACATTATGGTATTATTTGGCCAATTGTATTAATTCCATTCTTAGCTTCGTTAGCCGGAGCAGCTATTACCAAAGAAATTGAAGATGGTACGATTGAGTTAGTTTTGGCTTTACCGGTTGCCAGGTGGAAAATATTTTTTGCAAAATATGTCGCTGGTATAGTGGCTTTATTGTTATTTTTATTATTTTCTATTTTATCAACAATTCCAATGGCTTATTTGTATCATATAGACTTTGCCGCTGAATCTTTTTATTATATGGCTCTATTAGGTGGGCTATTTGGGTGGGCAGTTTATAGTTTTGGCATGTTATTAACAGTATTATTTTCTGAACGAGGAAAGGTTTATATGATATTAGGTGGCACATTAGTAGTGATGTACTTTTTAAAAATCGTGGCTGTTTTAAGTGAAAATCTGGTCAATTTAAAATACCTGTCTTTCTTTTACTATTTTAATGCGGGCGATGCCCTAATTCAACATATTATTAACGCGGAAACTTATTGGGTGTTTATTGGTATCAGTATCGTTTGTACGATAAGTGCCACAATTTGGTTTACAAAGCGGGATGTAGCGGTGTAATAAGTAGATTCATCTTTAAAATTGGTTAAACAAATAACCCCGGAAAATACCGGGGTTATTTTAACTTATATTACAAACAGTGTTAGTTAGTAATAACGAGGGTTTGCTTTGGGCTAGTAACGCCACCGCTGACGGCTTTAAACTTATAAGTGCCAGCTGTTAAGCCAATTTTCTTGGCTTTGAATTTATATTCGTAATAACCATCAGAATCGGTTGTTACTGTGCCAACCAGGGTAAATTTACTGGCGGTCGACTTTTTTCGATAAATTTTTACAGTTTTATTAGCTTTGTCTGATTTTTTCCAACCGTAAAGTTTAGCTTGCTCACTGCGTTGCACAGAGGCTACAGCAAAAGCTGAGCTTAAACTTAATTTTTCTTTAGCCACAATTTCCTTACTGATAGTTGACGAGGCCGAGGCCAGGGAACTGGTTGTTTCGGTACTATCAGTACTAAATGTTACTGCAATGGCCATTAATGCACCGCCATCGTCAGTTTCCGTGACACTGACAGACGCTTGGTCGTCATCCACAAACACGGCTAGGTTCGAAGCATTGATCGTTTTGCCGGACATAGTACTCATTAAAGCCAACATACTGGCTGGGAATTTCATATTAAAGAATCCAGTGGTACCAGCTGGGCCATTTACCGCCACACCAAATTGGGCATCGTCTGGGCCAGTTGGTGGTATGATTTGAAAATCTTGTACGGTAGTAGCAATATATCCGCCACTCATAGCATCTGGTGGGCCATTGCCTGGTTCTGGATTATCTAATGATGGATTAGCGGCTGTTCCGACAAAGACAAAGACAAATTGTTGGGCCTTGCCCATGTCTGGGATATAAAAATCACCCGTTGTGAAGGTCACAGAATATTGATACGGCTCACTGGAAGAATCCAAAGTTAAATTGGATATATTGGCACCGGCGCCCATGACAAACGGTGCGACCGTCAGTTCATCGGCATCGTCCGTGACGGTAAAATTAGCGGTATACGTGGCACTACCACTATCAGCCGTGTACGAAAAAGCCGTTACTTCTTGTAAAATGCCTTCTGGTCCTTCTGAAGGAACCATAGCACTTAAATCCGTCACCACATCGGTGGCATCACTTGATGTCACGGTACTGGTGACAGTAAAAGCCTGACTGGCTAATGGCATCATGGCTAACAGCCAAGCTCCCAAACAGCCAACGATGAATTTGTATTTTTTCATATCATCCTCCTAATAATTAAATATGTTTTTATCTTATCACATAATAAAAAGATGTGCTATAATCGCAATATGAAAAATACCGCTTTACAGGCCGTAATTAAAATGCCTATTTTTGTGGCCAGTGGCATTGTTGTTTCATTAATAATTCAATATGTCGTCCATCAAGAATTAGTGGCTAGTGTCGTTATGATTATCACCATTGTGATAGGTTTCTGGAAGTTTTTATTGGAGACAATTAAGGCTCTTTTAAAACACAAGTTTGGTTTGGATTATATCGCCTTGTGTGCCGTAATTGTATCTTTTATCACCCAAGATTATTTAGTTGGTGGCATGATCGTATTAATGCTAACCACTGGTGAAGCGTTAGAGAAATATGCCATGTTGCATGCGAAGAAATCCTTAACGTCGTTAATTGATCGTATTCCAAAAGATGTGACATTATTAGATGATAGTGACACGCATGTTAAAACTACCATTGAAGAAGTTAAAATTGGTCAACGCATTTTAATCCGGCGCGGTGAAGTTATACCGCTCGATGGCACTTTAGAAAGTGCTAGTGGCTATGCTGATGAATCATCATTAACGGGCGAGCCATATTATATGGATAAACTCAAAGGTGATGTCGTGCGCAGTGGTACCATTAATGCTGGTGATGTCATGGTTATTAATGTAACTACCGCTGACGATCAATCTACCTACCGTAAGATTATTAAACTCGTCCAAGAAGCCGAGTCGTCTCAAGCACCCTTGGTGCGCTTAGCCGATCGTTATAGCACCATTTTTACTTTACTCACCGCCATCATTGCAGGGACAGCCTATTTTTTCACGCGTGATGTGGAAATTATTTTGGCAGTTTTAGTTGTGGCGACACCTTGCCCCTTGATTTTGGCTACACCCATTGCTCTGATTGGTGGGATGAGTGCGGCCGCTCGGCAAAAAATCATCATGAAGAATTTAGCCAGCATCGAGGTCTTATCACGCACGCAAGCTTTGATTTTTGATAAAACTGGTACTATTACATTAGGTCATCCGGTGATAAATCAAGTGGAAGTAAAAGATACTGTCTACAGTGAGGAAAAAATATTAGGTATTGCCACAGCCATTGAGCATAATTCTTTGCACCCTTTTGCCAAGGCCATTGTGCAACACACTAAAGATAAAAATATTTCCATACCCAAAGTAGAGAAAGTTGAAGAAGTGGTGGGTATCGGTATTTCCGGAATGATTGATGGACAGCGTTATACTTTAGCGAAATATAAAAATACTGAACAACTCACCATTGAAGTTACCGGTGAGGGTAAACTAATTGCTTTATTACACTTTGAAGATCAAGTAAAATTAGATTCTAAACAGCATTTGGATTTATTAGAGCAATCCGGTTTTGAAATGTACATGTTAACTGGCGATAAACAAACGGTGGCCGATGCACTAGTAAAATCCATGGGGATAAATATTTCTGTCCAAGGTAATTGTTCACCTGAAGATAAATTGGCTCGTCTACGCGAGTTACAAAAATCCGGCAAAGTCACCGCCATGGTCGGTGATGGTATTAATGATGCTCCGGCCCTAGCGGCGGCTGACGTTGGTATCGTGTTCGCCAATGAAGAACACACCGCTGCGTCGGATGCCGCTGATGTGGTGCTACTGGGTGGAGATTTTACGCTCGTGCTGCGCGTTTTTAACATTGCCAAACGAACGATTAAGATCGCCTTACAAAGTATTTGGGTGGGGATTGGTTTAAGTGTGTTAAGTATGATCGCCGCGGCGTTTGGTTGGATTCCGCCATTGATTGGGTCTTTATGGCAAGAATGTATTGATGTGATTGTAATTATCAATGCCTTAAGAGCCGCACGGGGGTAAACACAAACAAAGTAAATAAAATCAATGGTAGAGACGCGATTAATCGCGTCTCTACCATTGATTTTATGTTGGTTCTTCCATGACACAATAGGTATTATGTGTAGTGTAATCGTGATAAAACCGTTATACTATAATGATGGAACATCACCATACCGAACACAACAAACACACTGGTCATCATACGGCCGACTTTCTAAAAAAATTTTGGATCACACTGGTTATCACCATACCGATATTTTTTTATTCGGAAATGGCTGTGATGATTTTTCATATTCAAGCGCCGGTTTTTTTTGGATACCGCTATGTATTTTTAGTCTTAGGTAGTTTTATCTTTTTTTATTGTGGCTGGGTTTTTCTGGCCAGCGCGTATCGTGAGTTGCGTGATAAATTACCCGGCATGATGACGTTAATCTCTTTGGCCATCTCGGCAGCCTATTTTTATAGTGTTTGGTCGATATTATCGGGTGGTAAGCATGATTTATTATTTGAATTATCATCCTTGATCGCCATCATGTTGTTGGGCCATTGGATAGAAATGAAATCAGTCCAAGGTGCACAAGGAGCCTTACATGAATTAGCGAAACTATTACCCGATCAGGCTGAAGTGATACGTGGTGATAAAACTGTAATCATACCGTTACACGAATTAATAGTGGGGGATATTGTGTTGGTGAAACCAGGCGGAAACGTTCCGGCTGATGGGAAGATTATTGATGGAACATCCGAAATAAATGAATCGGTGATTACCGGTGAATCCCGTCCAGTCGAAAAAACGGTTGGTGCACTGGTGATTGCTGGGTCAATCAATGGTGATGGCAGTTTAAAAGTAGTGATTGAAAAAATTGGTGAGCAAACATTTTTGGCCGGTGTGATGCACTTAGTGGCCAACGCGCAGGCTTCTAAATCACGCTTACAAATGTTGTCCGACCAAGCCGCGTTTTATTTAACGATTATTGCTCTAGTAACTGGTAGTATTACATTTATTACTTGGTTACTCGTGGGAGCTGGCGTCGTAACGGCCACCGAACGATTGGTGGCAGTTTTAGTAATTGCTTGCCCACATGCACTGGGTTTGGCTGTACCGCTCGTTGCGGCTATATCTACCACCTTAGCGGCACGCAATGGTTTATTAGTAAAAGAACGCCGCGCGTTGGAAGCCGCCAGAAAAATTGATACGATTTTATTTGATAAAACTGGTACCTTAACCAAGGGTGAGTTTGGTGTCGTGGGTACAGTAGACGATCAGGTATTACAGTTAGCCGCCTCGGTGAATGCACAGTCGGAGCATCCCTTGGCTAAAGCTATTGTTACTGCTGCCAGCGAAAAAAACTTAACCTTACTAACTGTGCAAGATTTTTCGCGTGTACCCGGTAAAGGTGTGATCGGAACAGTTGCGGGTAAAGTCGTGCAAGTGGGAAATTTTAGTGCAGAAGTAACTAGTCAAGTTTCGGGGCATACTATTGTCCAAGTGATCGAGGCTGGAAAGATGTTAGGTAGTATTGCTTTAGCCGATGTTATTCGGGAAGAATCCAGACAGGCTATAAAGACATTAAAAAAACTGGGGATAAAAACTGCCATGATCACCGGTGATTCTGAAGATGTGGCGGCCTGGGTAGCCAGTGAATTAAATATTGATGAGTATTTTTCGAGAGTCATGCCGGATCAGAAAGCCGAGAAGGTGAAACTATTACAAAGTTCGGGTCGAAAAGTAGCCATGGTGGGGGACGGCGTGAATGATGCCCCGGCGCTGACACAGGCTGACTTGGGTATTGCCATCGGTGCCGGCACTAATGTAGCCATTGAGTCGGCCGGGATTATTCTGGTAAAAAATGATCCGCGTGATATTCCTAAGATTATCCATCTCTCCAATCTCACCTATCACAAGATGATCCAAAATCTATTCTGGGCGACTGGCTATAATGTGATTGCCATTCCACTCGCCGCTGGTGTGTTAGCCGCCCAAGGTATAATCTTACAACCTGCCATAGCGGCGGTGTTTATGAGTGTTTCGACAGTGATTGTGGCCTTTAATGCCGTGTTGTTACGCAGACGGAAATTGTAAAACTGGACAAAAATTTAATTATTGGTATACTACCAGTCATAGTAGATATGACATACCAACACATCTCCCAACGTGCTATCCAGGTATCAATCACACTGTTGTTAGTGTTGTTTAGTTGGGTTACATACCATCAAATGATGGGTAACATGGTGATGGAATCTTCGCCAGATTGTGCGGCTTATTGTTTCATAGCTGGACAAATTGATATCAATGACTTGGTGCAATTAATGTATTTTTCTTTTCTGTCTGGTTTTGTTGCGCTTGTTGTATACAACCTGGTAATACAGTATCATCGTTTAGATGCAGTGGTAGTTAATCCAGGGTTGCGTAAATTAAATTGGTATTTTAAACAACAGCGGTGGAAAAATATCGTGACCGGGGATTTTTGTGCCCAAATTGTCTTCTTAGATTGAGTGTATCAGGGCAGTTTTGGCTGGATACATTTTAGCATTCTAAGAATATTATTTATTTATGACCGAACCATTATTAACCACTGATCGCATTCGGGTGCGAGGCACTACCTGTACCAGTTGTGAGATAATCATTGAACGAGAATTTAAGAAGCTAAACGGTGTTAAACGTGTTAAAGTAAATCATGCCAATGGTTGGTGTGAGATTGAACACGATGCGACAATTCCATTATATAAATCAGAGCTTAAAGCCTTACTGGAAAAACATGGCTATAGTTTGTGGTCAGACAAATCAGTTCAAGTAAAACAATCTCAGCAACATCATTGGCGAGAATTTGGTGTGGCACTTTTGATATTATTTGTAGTGTATAAAATACTACAATTTCTTGGTGTCTTTTCCATTTCAACTACAGTTGATGCTTCAATAAATTTAGGCACCATCTTCGTAATCGGGTTAGTGGCCGCTATGTCGACCTGTTCGGCGTTAATGAGTGGTATCATTTTAAGTGTATCGGCTAAATTTAATGACACCCACCAAGCGGCTACTAAATGGCAAAAATTACAACCACATTTATTGTTTAATCTAGGTCGATTGTTGTCTTACTTTATATTAGGAGGTGTAGTGGGGCTGATTGGTAAAGCCATTACACCATCACCACAGTTTTCCGGTTGGCTTATGATGGGTATTTCAATTGTGATGATCTTACTGGGAATTGATATACTGAAATTGTTTGAGGGTAAAAAATTCATTCCAACCATGCCTAAATGGTTCAGTGAAAAAATGTATAATCTAACCAATAGCGATAAGTCCTGGATGCCGTTGGCGTTAGGCGCACTGACATTTTTTCTACCCTGTGGTTTTACGCAATCGATGCAGCTCTATGCTTTAACGACCGGTAGTTTCTGGCAAGGAGGCATTACTATGTTGGTGTTTGCGCTGGGGACAATGCCAGCTTTGATAGGTGTTGGTATGGTGGCCAGTTTTGCCAAGGGAACGTTTGCCCGTTACTTCCTAAAATTTTCCGGTGCCATGGTGTTAATATTAGGCTTGTATAACTTCAACAATGGTTTGGCTCTAGCCGATATTCAAATACCGGATTGGTTTAGCTTTAGTTCTAATACCACGGCCAGCGCCAGTACGGCTGATGTAAATATAGTCGGTGGTAAACAAGTGGTGAATATGGCCGTCGATGGTATCTCATATGCACCAGCTAGTATCACTCTTAAACAAGGTGTGCCGGTCGAGTGGCACATTGATGGATCCAATGCCTCCGGTTGTGCACAAACCATTATGATTCCAAGTTTGAACATCACCAAACAATTATCAGCCGGCACTGATAATGTTATAACCTTCACCCCAACCACAACTGGAAAAATTGGGTTCTCTTGCCCAATGGGGATGGCGCGTGGTAGCTTCACAGTAGTGTCTTAAACACATTAATCTCTTAATTATTGAAAATTGTTTTTCTATGAAACACTTATATAAGTTTTCTATTACCGGTATGACTTGTCATGCTTGCGAAAAATTAATCACCATGGATTTAGCTGAATCCGGCTTTACACCCAAATCAATTAACCATCAATCCAGTGAATTAACCATTGAACTTGATCCAACCGAGGTTGAGCGCGTTAAACAAGTTATTCAACAAAGTAAAACGTATGTAGTAACTAATGCTTATTCAGTGACTGATGTAAAACCTGTTAATTAAATTAAACCTATGAATATGACAATAACGTTGCAAGTCAAAGGGATGACTTGTCAATCTTGTGAAAAAATTATTAAGGCCGAATGTGAAGAACTGCCTGGTCTGAACGATGTGACAGTTGATCATGTCACTGGCGTCTTCACAGCTCTGCTTGATGATACCAAAACAAATATGGCCGCTGTGCAGGAGGCAATAACCAAAGCCGGTTATGAATCAACTGTGGTAGGTGAGCATCAGTCCACGCGTGAGCCGTTTCAAGTTAAAGTAGAAACTATAATTACAATAGTACCTACTCCAACTGCTCTAGAAACTACACCAAAACCTACAGTAGTTGGTAGCAATAAGAATCAGCGCATCAATTTGTCGTTAACTGGCATGCACTGTGCCTCGTGTGCCAATATTATTGAGCGGTCTTTAAAGAAAGTACCCGGTGTACAACAAGCCAGTGTTAACTTCGCTGCCGAAAAAGCCTTAGTGACTTATGATGAAACCAGTGCCTCGAAGCAACAACTGATTGCCGCCGTCGCGAAAGCTGGTTATAAAGCCCAAGAAGTGGATACGAAGGATACAGAATTTGATTCTCGTAAACGGCAACACGAGATCCAGAACTATTGGAAAAGATTTATGGTCAGCTTGATCTTGAGTTTACCGATGGTGTACTTTATGTTGTTTGATTTCTTTGGTTGGATACCCGGAGCCACTCAATTACTGCCCTATGTTGGTCTAGTTTCATTGTTGCTGACAACGCCGGTTCAATTCATTATTGGAGCTGGTTTCTATAAAGGCGCCTGGGCCTCGTTGCGCATGAAAACGTTTAACATGGATAGTTTGATTGCGATTGGTACCTCAACGGCCTTTTTTTACAGTTTAGTAAACTATGTTGTCTATGCTATTAATAATCAGTCGCTGATCGGTCTTAATGGGGTAAAAATTCCCGAACTGTATTTTGAAACCGCTGCCTTTTTAATCACGTTTGTGATTTTGGGGAAATGGTTAGAAACACGCACCAAAGGTAAAACATCAGATGCCATTCGTAAATTGATGGGTCTGCAAGCGACCACAGCTCGAGTGATTCGGTCTGGTATGACACAGGATGTTCCCATCGCTGAGGTGATGCAGGGTGAGCGAGTGATTATTCGACCCGGTGAAAAAGTGCCGGTTGATGCCAAGCTTGTCAGTGGTTCATCGGCGGTGGATGAATCGATGATTACCGGGGAAAGTTTGCCCGTCGAGAAGCAGGTGGGTGATACTGTAATTGGTGGGACAATCAACAAAACCGGCAGTTTTGAATGTGAGGTGACTAAGGTCGGCAGCGAAACTGCTCTCGCGCAAATCATTCGTTTAATTGAAGAAGCGCAAGGGTCGAAAGCCCCGATTCAAAATTTTGCCGATCGTATTTCCGCGCGTTTTGTTCCGATTGTAATTGGAATTGCGCTCATCACTTTTTTGGTGTGGTACTTTTTATTGAGTGCCGAGCTGACGTTTGCGTTAATGGCCTTTACAGCTGTAATCGTAATTGCTTGCCCGTGTGCCTTGGGTTTAGCTACACCAACAGCCTTGATGGTAGGAACCGGTAAAGGCGCTGAGTATGGTATTCTCATTAAAGGTGGGGAACCACTCGAAGCGGCTTGTTCAATTACCACAGTTGTGTTTGATAAAACTGGCACGATTACTAAGGGTAAACCACAAGTGACAGAAATAATCAGCTCAGGTTTGACTGATGAAAATGAAATTCTAGCTATCACGGCGAGTTTGGAAAAATTATCCGAACATCCCTTAGCTGAGGCGATTTATAGTTATGCGCAGGAGGAAGCGGTGACATTGCGACAGGTCGAACAATTTCAAGCCATTCCTGGTCATGGCGTTACAGGGACAATTGCCGGTGTACAGTATTTTTTTGGCAATCGTAAATTGGTCACTGAACGATTACAATTATCGATCGATAAAGTGCAACGTAAGTTGATCCGTTTAGAAGAACAGGGTAAAACGGCGATGCTGTTAGCCACCACGCAAGACTTAATTGGTATCGTGGCAGTAGCGGATACTGTCAAAGACACTTCGCGCGAGGCCATTGCTCGGTTGCAGCAGATGGGGATAGATACTTATTTGCTCACTGGTGATAATCAACGCACGGCTCAGGCGATTGCGCAGCAGGTTGGCATTACCAATGTGTTAGCCGAAGTGTTACCAGAACACAAAGCCCAAGAAATAAAAAAATTACAACAAGCCGGCAAACGAGTTGCGATGGTGGGGGACGGTATCAACGATGCCCCGGCGCTAGCGCAGGCGAATCTGGGTATTGCCATGGGTTCCGGTACCGATGTGGCCATGGAAACCGGTGGCATTATTCTCATGAAAAGCGATTTAAATGATGTAGTAACGGCCTTTCAATTGGCTAAAGAAACCATGGGAAAAATAAAACAAAATTTGTTTTTCGCCATGTTCTATAATGTCATCGGCATTCCAATTGCGGCGCGGGCGTTTGTAGCCTTTGGGTTGGTACTAAAACCTGAGTTGGCCGGTTTAGCGATGGCATTTAGTTCAATCTCTGTTGTCAGTAACGCGTTACTACTGCGTGGTTTTAGACCAAAGAAAAAGAATTATATTTCCCTGATTGCCCCGGTGATTTTAGTTATTCTCTTTACTGGAGTGTTTATAGAATTTGCCAAACTCAGTAGCGGTATGGAAGTTGATGCATCGACACAAGATAATGGTGTAGTTAATCAATTAATTCTTAACGGAAAAATAAAAGTAGCTAATACTCAAGGCGAGCTAAAACTACTGTTAGTATTAGATCAAGCCGTCACGGAGTCGACGACGCTTGCCGGGTACACTATTGTCAATCAAACTGTTTATGATCAAACGCCTGGTGTTGAGTTAATCACAGCGCAGATGGGTGATCAATTAAAGTTGTTTTATCCGGTAACAGCCAAAATAATTCCACAAGAGTTTGTGGGTATATTATCTGGCAAGAATAGTTTTTCGAACGTGGTGATTGATGGAGTCACGTATCAATCTATTTATCTTGGAGCCGCTCAAGCCGAGGTGATGCAACCAGGTGATATCACTAAAGGTTTTTTTGGTAATAATGTGATAGTGGCTAAAATATTACCGCAAACAAACACCGTGCTTGATCAGATGTATTTTGTGAAAGCGAATTTTGCTATCAAATAAAACATAATCAATTGTTGTGGTGGGTAGGGAGGGATTCGAACCCCCGAAAGCCTAAGGCTGCTTGATTTACAGTCAAGTGCGATTGACCGCTCCGCCACCTACCCAGACTAAAAACTACTTGACTTTATTTTCAGTCGAGGGTAATACTAGCACATATAATAATTTGAACAAGCACAGCCTAATTTATGGACTATCGTAAAATAATAACCTTAGCTTGGCAGAATACTTGGAAAAACCGGTGGATGTGGTTATTGGGCATGGCCATCATTTCAAGTAGTGGGTCATTTTATACGCGATTTCCCGGTGCTGCAATTGATGGTCTGGATAGTTCGGATATTTCTGGAACGCAATCTGAGGTATTAATTGAAACCCTGACAAATTATTGGTTCTTGTTTGTATTACTGATTGTTTGTTTAGTATTGTTCATCATAGTGGCGTATATTTTCCATTATATAGCCATTAGTGGTATGCAGCAGGGTGCCGCCTGGGCCGTACAAGGGCAACCCGTTAAATTTTGGGCGATGTGTAAAGTGGGAACGCAGCATTTTTGGCGCGTGTTATTTATGTCGATCTTATTACGATTATTGGTGATAGTACCGCTTATGTGTTTGCTTGTTATTATAATAGTTTTTGCGATCACTATTATTGGCCTAATATTAGCCATACCACTAGCTATAGCTTTATTGATGTGTTCTTTGCCGATCGCCTGGGCTTCGACCGTTGTGTATCGCTTTGCCCTCCAAGGCATTGTGTTTGAACAACATGGTATCTGGCAGAGTATAAAAATTGCTTGGGCCAGATTTCAAGCGTTCTGGAGCGATACACTAGTGGCATATATTGTGAGTATTGTTTGGACGATCATAATAAGTTTAGTGACCTTTATATTAGTGATAATAATTGCCGCACCGCTTGCTATTTTAGCCTACTTTACTTATACTACCGAAGCTTGGCTAGCCCTGGGTCTAATAATCGGTTCAGGTCTTATCCTGGTTGGTGTAATATCTTTCATCATAAAAGGTATTAGTCAAAGCTTTATCAGCCACCTCTGGTATGGTTTTTACCTAGCCGCCCTAGCTCAGCGGTAGAGCAACAGTTTTGTAAACTGTGGGTCGTCGGTTCAATTCCGACGGGCGGCTCATAGATAATCACTAAATAATTATATGTCCCAAGAACGTCTCACTAAACTAGAGTGCACCGAGTGCAAAAAAATCAATTACTATACCCAGAAAAATAAGAAAAAACTGCATCAAGCGGGTAAGTTGCAATTAAGCAAACATTGCCAACATTGCGTCAAACATACCCCACATAAGGAGGTTAAATAAACCAATTTAACAACAGTAGAGACATGCCATGGCATGTCTCTACTGTTGTTTTGTTTCCCTGTTTTTGATTTTTTACGCCTCCACCGTCGCCAAGGTTCGATACCGTGAACCAAATTGGTCGCGGCGTGATTCGAATAAGGTTAAACCGGTGCAAGTTACAGGCCAATTAACCGGTTCAGTTTTATCTTTATAGTTTTGCACTTCATCTGGCCAACACCGCGCTAAGGTCACATGCGGGCGAAACGGCTGTTCTTCTGTGGTTCGTTCGAGCAAAGTATGTAACCGTTGTTTCATTTCCAATAATTCGGGGCTAGCACTACCTTCTACCCAAAGCATTTTTGGTTGGTCAGGATGGAGAAATTTTATATCAGCAAAAGTCAGGGTTTGGTTGTTAAAAAACCCATTTAAAGTATAAAAAGCATTAATTACTGGTTGGACAGACTCAACCTCCCACGGGGCGATCAAGGTTAAATGCAAATCACCCGTTTTAGTCCACCGCACCGGCCAATCAGCGTGTTGCATGCGCCAATCAGCGAGGGTTTTATGGAATGATTCCGGCAATTGCAGACCAATAAATATTCGATGTGTCATAAGGGGTATACTATAGCATATATTTTAATATATGCTATACTGCCTCACAACTTAACTAATTCATTACATTATTGTATATCTATGTCAATTTCACGCGTTCTTACCTTAGTAGCGGCCTCGGCCTTATTAGCCGGAGCTGGGTGTACTTCAACTAGTACCAGTACAGTTTCAACCAATACAAATACAACCACTGGTGGTGTCGTCGCTTTTGCTGATCTTAAGAAAAATATGCTCGATGCTAGCTCGGATGGGGATTATAACGAGTTTCAATTTGTTGATGGTAGTGGTACTTGTGTGGAACAAGGCTTACCAAAACAATTCAGTTACATTAAAGACCCAACCTTAAAGTATTTTATTGTGGATACTGAAGACGGTAGTTACCGCAATGAATTAGTGTCATTAGATTTTACTGGTAACTTAAAATATACAAAAGTGGCCTTAACCGGTGGCGAGGCTACTTGCACAACCAAGGCTGTGACTAGTAATAACGAAGCCACTACCAGTTGCAAAGTGAACGATGCCGAAGTTTGCACCGCGACCCATACCGTGCAGGCTGTGAAATAAATCAGTGATTCAAAACCAGTAGAGACATGCCATGGCATGTCTCTACTGGTTTTATATATGTTTACTGTCCGCTGATAATATCTCCCAGAATTCCGCCAACGCGCTTGGTGGTACCATCATTTTTAACGCTGTGTGCATTGATGCGATCGGCGATGCGTGCAAATGGCAAGCTTTGTAAAAATACAGTGCCAGGACCGGTTAGGACAGTATAAAACATGCCCTCACCGCCGAATAAGACATTTTTAAAACCACCAATAAATTTAATATCGTACTGTACATCTTTGGTAAAAGCGGCTAAACAACCGGTATCAACGCGCAGTTGTTCACCGGCTTGAAGTTGTTTAGTGAGCAAGGTTCCACCAATATGAACGATGGCTAAACCAGTACCAGATAGTTTCTGCAAAATGAAACCTTCACCACCAAACAAGCCGGCGCCTAATTTTTTAGTGAAAGCAATATCAATATCTACACCAGACGCGGCACATAAAAAACTATCTTTTTGGCAAATTAATTGTCCGTTAAATTGAGCTAAATCAACCGGCATTAGTTTGCCTGGGTACGGTGCCGCAAAAGCAACGCCGCGTCGGACTGTATCTTTATTAATATAATTACTAATAAAGAAGCTCTCTCCAGTAAACATGCGTTTAAAACCCTTGAGCAGGCCACCATCGACATTGGTTTGCATGTCAATACCGTTTTCCATATATAACATAGAACCAATTTCTGCACGCACCCCTTCACCTGGATCAAGTGTGATTGTGACAGCTTGTAAATCTTCACCGATAATTTCGTAGTCAATTTTGTCGGCCATATAGTTAATATTATTTATTAGATGTTAATTAATTATTTTTTATTTCCCAATTAATTGGTGCTTTACCCATGGTCACTAATAATTGATTAGTTTTACTGAAATGCTTATTTCCAAAAAAACCGTTATAAGCCGAAAAAGGGGATGGGTGAGCTGATGATAACACATGGTGTTTAGTGGCATCAATCACTTCACCCTTGTGTTTGGCATAATTACCCCACAGTAAAAAAATTAAACCAGACTTGTCTTCAGATAAGCGTTTGATAATAGCATCAGTAAATTGCTCCCAACCGCGTTGTTGATGTGAGCCAGCTTGATGTGCCCGGACAGTTAGCATCGCATTGAGCATTAACACTCCTTGACCAGCCCATGGTTCAAGATCTCCACTTAATGGTATGGCCAAACCTAAATCATCCTGCAGCTCTTTAAAAATATTTTGCAGGGAGGGTGGTAGGGCAACACCTTGATTAACTGAGAATGATAAACCATTCGCTTGGCCAGGACCATGGTAGGGATCCTGCCCAATAATCACAACTTTGACTTGGTCAACTGGACAATGATCTAGGGCGGCAAAAATACGTTGCGGTGGAGGGAAGACCTTGGTAGTTTGGTACTCCTGACGAACAAAATCAGTCAGCGTTTTAAAATACGGTTTATCAAACTCATCGGCCAGTAGCATTTTCCAACTGTCATGCATTTTTACATCCATGTGTACCAAATTTTATTCAACCACGATTTTGCCCAACATGGAGGGATGAATGGAGCATGAATAGTCGAAGGTTCCAACGGTGTTAAATGTAAAAGAAAAACTTTGGCCTTTAGCTAACTGGCTGGAATTAAACGCATCGGCTTTAATTTGATGGGGTGCCGAATCATTATTAGTCCAAGTTACAGTGGTACCTTTTTGCACAGTTAGTGTGGTCGGAGAGAAAGTTAAGTTTTGAATGTTAACAGTATTAGTTGATACCGTGGTCGTGGTGGTTGTATTTGTATCAGTTGGTGTACCACTTAAACTGCACCCACCGAGTGGCAGCAAACCAATTGTCAACAGACACAGCGAAATGATTTTTTTCATAATTTTTTGCAGCTTGTTAATTAAGTAAACTCATGCAACTGGCGGACTTGTCCGCCGAAGCTCCGTTGCGGAGCGTAGGCGGAGGATGTGAGATTCGAACTCACGGGCCCTTGCGAGCCGACAGTTTAGTAAACTGTTGATTTAAACCGCTCATCCAATCCTCCCACCAGCACGGTGTAATTACCGTAGACACAGTTTAGAGTTTTTTTATAAGAAAGTCTAGCTCAATTAGACAGTCTTTATGGGCGCACTTTTATTTTTAAGCGCTCCGATTGTGACACAGTATATTCCGCCTGATCGGCGCTGCGCTTCGGTGTAAAGACAGCTTTATAACGAGCTGTTTTTGTCACCAGTACAGAAATACTGGCTTTACCCCGGGCATTAGTTTCAACGGTTTTAAGGTTTGTCCAGTGTCCGCCGGCGATTAAACGTTTAATGGTGACGCGGCGGTGTTTGAGCCGTTTTTGCGTGGTAGCGTCTTTTAGTGACAGAGCCAGCGTGGCATGTTGTCCGCGGGTAATGATAGTTTTAGTCGTGCGTAACGTGGCTGTGGCGTAAGACTTCATGTCATACAGGCCGCGCGTATTTCCAGCAGTTAAACCATCGAACAATAGCACTTTAAACGTTTCACCACGTTTGCCGGTATAATAGACGTTCCAAGTGGTACCGCCATCGCTCGATTTAAAGACGATGCCCTGGAGTGTGCTATTTTGTACACCAGATAGATACAATGTCGCTGGTTGAGTTGAAGTTTGCAGCGCCAGAGCATTAAATTCATACAGTCCGTCGGCTACTGTAATGCCAGTAGTAATATGTTCCCAAGTAACACCATCATCCGTTGATCGATAAAAACCCATCGCGTCACCGCGTGGCCAGATGGTGGCTAAAGCATAAATAGTATCTGGTTGTTCAGGATTAACAATCACTGAGCGATATTCATATTCATCCGGCGCCGATAATTTTGTCCAAGTAGTACCGTCATACTTATAAATTCCTCCGACAGTAGCATGAGCTCCGACGAAAATATCGCCATCGCTGGCTAGGGCAATAGCATAAGCTGCTCCAGTATTGGGAAATTGTAAACTTTGCCAAGTGACACCATTATCGCTACTACTGATGACACCACCAGTTTGATCACCAGCCGAGGTGTTTGGTCCAACGGTGGCATAAATAACACCGGTGTCATCACCAACTATTTGGAAAACTGCCCCAGTCAGAGTTAGATCAACCGTTGCTTCTGTCCAGGTGGTGCCCCCATCAGACGAATAATACAAATCTTGCGACGTGCTCGTTACGACAATATTTGGATCGACCGGATTCACCCAAACAGAATCATAGCTACTACTGACAAAATTGGCGGTTGGAGTAATGGGATATTCCCAAGTTGGTGCTGCGTCAGTGAAATTAGCCGTTTTGGCTAAACCATTTTGGGTGGCCACCCAGACCAGCGCTTTATCGGCCGTTTGAGAAATTGATGTCACTTCAACCCCGGTAATGCCAGTCACTGAACTTGTCCAGGTGATGCCGCCGTCAGTACTTTTTTCGAAGCCAGGTGCGGTAGTATCGTACAGTATTAAGTCATTAGTTGGGTCAGGCATGACAATATGATTATAATCACCGCGGTCGATAAATTGTGTCCAAGTGTCACCGTTATCATCAGAATAATTCCAACCGACATAAATTCGTCCGGTACTATCAAAAGTCATGTGACTAGTTACTGGGGCAGTCGCTAAGGTTGTCCAACTAACACCAGCATCACTCGAACGATAAGTATTACCACCAGTTGAACTGGGTAACAAAAAGATATCGGTTGTGATTGGATTAACTGCGATATTTTCCGTTCCAGAGACACCGGATGCAATTACATTCATATCAGTCCAAGTGTCGCCCTCATCACTGCTGCTATAGACAGTCGAAACCTCAGTGCTGTAATTGTAACATAGTGCATACAAGGCAGTGTCTGAACTGGCCAATGCTCTAATTGATTCATCGGCACAAACTGTCGCGGTCGAAAAATTGACTCCTTCATCAGTACTGCGCATTACTGCATCATCGGCTGCCACAAATAAAGCCGCCTGTGTATAGAGCATATCTGTGCCACTGGCGGAAAAATCAGCCGCTACTGTATAGGTTGCGCCGTGATCCGTACTGACTAATAAATCACCCAACAAAGCAAACACATGGCCAGTAGCCGGATCGACCTCAACGGCTCGGCCGGACCCGTGATCAGCTGAATTCGGTAAACCTGACCAAGTCAGGCCACCGTCGGATGATCGAAAAAAACCATTCGGCGAATAATAAGTGGCGATATACACGTAATTTGAATCATTCGGATCAACTGCGATATCCCAAGTATGACTACCATATAATCCTAAATTAGAAGCGGTGGCAGTTTGTTCAGTAGTACTAGCAGCCTGGATTGGTTGGCTAAAACCGATGAGACAAAAGACTGTTAAAAATATAATGCTGCTCAGTATGGATAATTTATTTTTCATATGATTTTAGATTGAGTATTTTTTAGATTTAGATATGTTTTATTCAATGATTATTGTCTAATTTTACCGGTGTAAACAGCTTCAAAAGCACTGCCTGGTACATTTTTCAATTCATTCAATTGGTCATCATTCCAATGCGGGTTAGTTGCACCTGTAAAGTACCAGGGTGAACCATTATCGGATAAAATTAAGCCGTACTTTTTCATGGCTTTTAGAATCACTTTAGCCTGACCAGTATAGCTTGTTATGTCATAATCTGCCTTTAAACGCACGCGTAAACCCATGGGTGGTAAACTAGTATCAGCCGAACCCGCTTGATGTGTGGCCGGGTGAATCCAGCCGTTTTGGGTGTCTGGAGCGGTAAACCGAATGGCATGGTGAATGGCACCCTGTTTGACCTCTTTGTAGCGCACCAAACCGGGTAAGATCGGTAAACCGGCAGCGTCGGCCGAAGTCCAACTTTCAGGACGTAAGTCATTACTGGACAAATCCCACACTGCGCCAGAATCAGCCGACCAACCAGCATTGGCGGCATTATTCACGGCATTGTAGAGTTCATATAACAAGCAAGTACTTTTATCTAGCACCAACACATGATGATCGCTGCCAGATTCAACTTTAGCATTTTCTGGAATCGGGTAAGGGCCAGGATCACTTTCATCACCATACGCTGTAAAAGTAATAGCAACATCCGGTTGTGCAGCATCGACTTTGGTAAAGGGGATACCATAGGTTTGATTTTCACCAAAGTCGGGATGTAAATTACTATCTAAACCAATCGCGGCGATATATTGAGCGGAATTCTGATGCACCGGATAATCAGAAATAGCCTGATTCCAGGCATTGCTTTTCGGAAACACCGTACACCCCGCAATGGTCGGTCGATTTGTTGTCGCCAACGCCGGAAGAACGTTTAGTGCTGTCACAAAAAGGCTTGTGCAGGCAATCAATAATTTGTTGTTCATAAGCAACTATATTATTTTAATTTTGGTTTAAAATTAGCTCGATGGACATCACTGTGTTTTACAATATCTGCGTTTAATATTGGCCGGTAAACTTGATCAATGGCTAATGGTTGATCTATTCCTACCTCCATCAATACATTCGTCAAAGCTTTATCAATATGCTGTAACTTTATTAATTCACTGAGGGCAGTATTAATTTGAGCCTGTAGCGATGTAGCTTCGTGATCAGTAATATATTGTTTATTGGAGACTTTTTCTAAATCTTCTAAGTGCGATAAAACTTCAAACATGCGCACCACATACGCAGAGTATTCTGATTTATAAACTTCACCGGCCGCATTCTTGAGAAATCCCTCCGGGGTGTAACTTCGCTCTAATGTAATTCTAAATTCATCGAGCGTCATAAAGTAATATTGATGGCCTTACTCCATTTACCTTTTTCGATAATATCGCCAGATTTTTTATAAGATTGAACTTTAACTTGATAAGTAGTACCGGCAGTTAAATCGGAGATGGTTTTTTTGTTAAAATTTCGTTTGATTTTATATTGTTTGATTAAAGTACCTGTACGCGATAAGAGCTTAATATTATAGCCGGTTACCCGGGCTTGTTTTTTCCAGGATAAGTTTATGCTACTAAGTTCGGTAGAGGAGGTTTTGAGATTTTGTACTTTGGCCGGTTTAGTCATAAACTTTAATTTGGTCGACAATGGCGAATAGTAAATGCCAAAAGTTGTTTCATAGGCACTTTGAACCACATAATAATACACTTGGGCTGCTTTTAAACCGGTTAACTGAGCTGATGTTTCATTATAATCAGTTTGTGTCGCATTAGAAAAGTCTTTTTTTGTATCCAGAATTAAACGGTAACTGGTCACGGGATAGATTTCGCCGTAAGTCCAGTGTGAAGTCGCTTGTTGTGTCTTTGTAATAGCGGTTAAAGCGGTAGGCGCTTCAGTGATTAGCGGACGTTCATCGGCTCCAATATCCATTAAGTAGTAAGGCCTGGTTTCGGTATCATAATCAGTTGTATTTGAAGAAAATAACGTGCCAGTGTCAATACAGGGGGAAGTATCAAGTAAATGCAGGTCTGCACTGCCGGCTGTAGTTGAAACAAATTGGGGATCAGTCGTGATGGAATATTGATCACCGATCGTAGCCGCTTGCCAACTGGCTAAAGTGTAGTAATCCACTCCATTGGAGTAAGCAATTTTATTAACATTGTAGTAGTCATTAAAATCTAACATGGTGCCACTATAATAATCATCAAATTTCAAGGCATAATTAGCCTGGCTGATAATGTTATTATAAATCGTAATATCATATACAATATCGCTACTCGTCATCATAGCAATACCAGCTGTTTCAGAGGCATCATCATAGGTGTTAAATAGGGTATTATTAATGACACGAATATTATTTGAATCGGCAATGGTAATGCCAGCTGAATAGGGGTAATCGACGCCACCGATATTATAAACAAGATTGTTTTTGATATCAGAATCGGTCATCGTGGTATTAAATACCACACCATTTTTTGTAAAATTAAACACTGTATTATTGGCCACTAACACACCGGTTGAGCTATCTAGGTTTATACCGTAACTATTGCTCAATTCACCATTTAATGTGTTACCGATAATTTGTGCATCAGCACTGGATTGTAAATTGATGGCAGTGGCATATTCACCACCGGTCAATCCGTCAATGTGATTATCTGAGATGATGATATTAGCTGAGCTATTAGCGCTATAGATGGCACTTTTAACTGCATTAGTAATGGACAGATTATTTATTACCAAGTACTGCACATTATCTCCAATGTCGATAGCATAATCTGCCCCCTGCGCATTTAGGATACAAGTTGTCCCGGGCCAGGAATTAATCAAAGTGGGCGAACTGGCCGTACCAGAGTTAGCTGCAGTCAAAACAATATTATCGGTGACAGTTCCTTGACAGAACACTGTATCACCACCAGCGGCTGCAGTGAGTGCTTGAGTGATGGTTTGATAGGGCAAGGTCGCTGTACCAGTACCGGTACTATCACTCCCTACCGTACCATCAACATAATAATCGGCCGCTAAAGTAGGCAAACTAAACAAACAGCCGAAAATAATAAATGACACAAGAGATATATTTTTCATGAAGTTTATAATACTCCTAAATTGGCTATTTATCAAAAAACAGGTATAGTTTTAGCTGTGTTGAACAAACGAGAAAAATATCTCCAAATTGCCTTTAATCGGTCTTTGCCTGAAGTTCAGGCTATGATTAGTTTACTGCCTAGATCGGATAAAATTATCATCGAAGCGGGGACACCCTTTATTAAACAGTATGGTACGTATGGTGTGTCGTTATTAAAAAATTGGTGGGGGTATGTTGTGGCGGACTTAAAGTGTATGGATCGCGGTTCGCGGGAGGTAACGGCGATGGCCGCGGCGGGAGCATCAGCGGCTACTTGTTTAGGGTTAGCTCCGATCGAAACAATTAATGAATTTATTAGAGAATGTGAAACCGTCGGAATAGATTCAATGGTGGACATGATGAATGTAGAATTTCCCTTTGAAATTTTGCAAAAATTAAAAAAGCTACCAACAGTGGTAGTTTTACATAGAGGGGTTGATGAAAACGAGCTGAATAAAGGGAGGCAAATCCCACATGAGCAGATTCATAGAATTAAAGGTACTTATGGGAACGTTTTAATATCTGTGGCGGGCGGTGAAAGTACCCGTGATGTGGTACGCACATACTTTAATGATGCCGATATCGCTGTTATTTGGCGGTCATTTTATGATGCACCGAATCAAACGGCACAATTGGCTCAAGATTTTGTTAAACTAGTCAGATAAATATGATTTTACAGAAAAGACTGAAATATCTCCATGTAGCCCTAAATAATTCCTTGCCGGAAGCCAGACAAGTCATTGCTCAATTACCGAGCTCAGATCGAATATTAATTGAAGTTGGTACACCATTAATAAAAATTTACGGTACTAGTGCTATTACACAAATTAGAGCCATGGTGCCAAGTGGAACCTATCTGGTGGCTGATAATAAATGTACCGATTTAGCCGAACGTGAGGTAGCGATGATGGCTCAAGCCGGCGCCAATGCGGCCACTTGTTTGGGTGTAGCACCAATTGAAACGATTGATCGGTTTATTGCAGCGTGTGACACATACAAAATTGATGCCATGGTTGACATGATGAATGTAGATAGTGCTCTAATGGTTTTGAAAAAACTAAAAAAACTCCCGGCGGTTGTGATAATTCATCGGGGCGTAGATGAGAGTGAACTATCTAAAGAAAAACAGATTCCGTATTATCAAATAAAACAGATCAAGGGTAGTTACGATGTACTAGTAGCCGTAGCGGGCGGGGATACAATCAGGGAAGTGCAGCGTGCCATCTTCAATGATGCTGATATTGTGGTAATCTGGAAAAATCCAGAGCAGGCTAAGTCTTTCTTGAAAGAAATATAGTATAAACTATTGTTTGATGGTCTGAGCAAGCGCTTTGACACCTTCAAGTACTTCTACCGGCAAAGCAAAGATCACTGTTTTGGATGGATCTGGATTAATTTTTTCAATAGTCTGTAAAGTACGCATCGAGATACCGCCGGGTGTAGAACTTAATATTTTAGCGGCTTGAGCTAAACGTTCGGAGGCTTGAAATTCACCCTCGGCGCGAATGATGATAGCCCGACGTTCTCGTTCTGATTCCGCTTGCTTGGCCATGACGCGTTTCATATCAGCCGGTAACTCAATGTCTTGAATTTTAATGTCGGTTACTAGAATACCCCAAGATTGGGTGGCCGCTACAACTATTTTTTGAATCTCTTCAGCGATTTTTTCTCGTTCGGATAACAACGCATCAAGTTCAATGCCACCAATCACATCGCGTAAAGCCGCTTGAGCATATTGCGAAACGGCTAGGGTGTAATCTTTAATATTCAGAATAGCATTTTCAGCTGATTGCACTTGAAAATACACTACGGCATTGATACCAACTGGCACATTATCTTTAGTAATGACTTCTTGCTGTGGAATATCGGTGGTGGTGATACGCATATCAATCTTTATCATGCGTTGAAAACCGAGAAAAATCCATGTCAGACCCGGTTGTCTGGTGCTAGTGTATTTACCCAGTGTTAAAATCACAGCACGATCATACTGATCGATAATTCTTAAGCCGAGCAGAATATAACCGCCGACAAATATAACCGGAAAAAACAGTATTGATAAGATTGAAATAATAATTTCCATAGGGGGTTGTTACTAATTAAATTTACATCGCAAACGGATTCCAACTAAACACGTTTCGGCCAGTTCCATTGACCACGACAATAGCATTATTATCTTTTATCTCAACGCGATAAGATTTTCTGATATTGTGATAACTAGTTTGCTTCAATAACCTGAAATCATTGTGTCTGGCGTTATAGCTATAAACTCTTAAGTACACTATTGATCCGCGATGAGCCGATATCACAATTTCATCAGTATCAATCGAGCTGTTTAAATTACGAATCGCTGGTTTACGCCAGTGTAATTTTGGTGACAATTTTATTTTTTTCATGACTTCACCGGCTGTGTTATAAATATGCATGGAAGAGCCAGATTTATTTTTAATGGCTAACACGTAGGTTGTGTCATGAATAACAACTAGTCGAGCGATTACACCACCTTCATCAAAGGCATCCCATTGTTTGAGAAGAACACCATTACTATCATACAGACTAACTGTCCCGCGACCCTCTTTTGTACCCAGTACATAGGCCACTGATCCATTATTCTTTTCATTATCGTTAGTCACATAACCGGCCGGAACAGTGTATGAACAATTTGTAATAGTAACAGCTGGATCTCCACGACCATCGACGTCTTCATCTTTATAGTAGGTTTGGTTTTCATGAATAACAGCATCATTATCATTACAATCTGTGTCAGTGATACTACCATCATTATCGTGATCATTATCATTAGTATCGGTGCTATTGGTGACATAACCGGTTGGAACAGTATACGAACAAATCACTGAAGTGGTAGCGAGATCACCTAGACCGTCATTATCATTATCTTTGTAGAAAGTCTGATTGGCAGAAATAGTAGAATCACTATCATTACAGTCTGTGCCAATAATGCTACCGTCATTATCATAATCATTATCATTGGTATCAGTGCTATTAGTAACATAGCCAGCCGTGACCGTAATCGAACAAACCACTGAGGTGGTAGTTAGATCACCTAAACCATCAAGATCAGCATCACGGTAATAGGTCTGATTAGCATAAACTGTCGCATCAGCATCATTACAGTCTGTTCCGATTTCACTACCGTCATTATCATAATCATTATCATTAGTATCGGTACCTGTAGAAAGAATGGATGGATAGGTTAAACCATCGTGATCATTATCTATATAGAGATAACCAAGGTAAGCTGCTCCAGCGTTGGAAAATGCATCGTCGTTGTTTGATCCACCTATGATAATATCTGCAAAACCATCATTATTCACATCACCAGCTGAAACGGCCGAATAACCAGCGACATCGCCAGCCATCTCACCGGTAAATTCAATGGCGGTCGATAATGAAGTACCAGTTGTAAAAGCAGCCGACTGTCCAAAAATCAGGTAGTTTGCTCCGGCATTAACACCGTTATCATCATTGCGTGGGGCACCGATTAAGATATCGTCATAACCGTCATTATTCACATCCCCAGCTGAACCCACTGATAAACCAGTATTATCACTGGCCGCTTTACCAGTAAATTTTATTGCTGTAGACAGTGAAATATCTGTGACAAAATTGGCACTTTGCCCATAAATCAGATAAACCCACCCGGCCCACAGAGAAACATCACCGGTATCAGTGGCTGCGACTAACATATCATCATAACCGTCATTATTAACATCTCCAGCCGAAGCCACGGCAACACCAGCATAATTGTTCGCCGCTTCCCCGGTAAACTCTATTGCGGTGGACAATGAACCGCCAGTTAAAGTGTCACTTTGACCATAAATCAAATAAGCTGCTCCGGAATACGTGGCAATATCACTATTAGCGTAGGCCCCGATTAAAATATCATCATAACCATCGTTATTGACGTCTCCCGCTGAGTCTACGGCCCAACCCGCATAACTGCTCGCATTTTCACCGGTAAACTTCTTAGCCCAGGCTGAGCCTAACGAACCGCCATCTAGCTGAGCCGCCTGACCATAAATCAAATAGACCGCCCCGGCACTCGCACCACCAAAGTCATTACCCCGAGCACCGATTAAAATATCATC
>Ga0172379_10002566_pt1 | contig 31532 bp, 25 predicted proteins | sample GrowelOW334metaG_FD_119756 | JGI IMG/M metagenome (GOLD analysis project Ga0172379, IMG submission 119756) | Groundwater microbial communities from an aquifer near a municipal landfill in Southern Ontario, Canada - Groundwater well OW334 metaG | ecosystem: Environmental > Aquatic > Deep...
ACCCCGCTGCCGCATTTGAAAATATACTCAATGCAATACAGATGGGAAATAATACAAAATTGATTCCATTGCTGATGTAAACGCCTTTTCCTCTGTCACCGCTCTACTGAGCCATTACCTTTTCCGGAATATTTTATCAAGAAAAAACTTAATGTTACTTGAAAAAACTGGACAAGTTGGTACATTGTATCCCCTTTTGAATGGCAAGTTTATATACGGAACTTTAAAAACTGGAGTCAACAATGGCAAGAGAGTACAATGTTGCGGTCGCGGGGGCAACCGGCGCGGTCGGAATCGAAATGATCAAAACCCTGGAAAAGCGTAATTTTCCGGTAAAAAATCTGCGTCTGCTCGCATCAGTTCGTTCAGTCGGTAAAAAACTTACATTCAAAGGCACAGAAATCGCAATTGAAGAATTGAACCATGATTCATTCAAAAATATAGATATCGCGCTGTTCAGCGCGGGCGCCAGTATTTCCAAAGAATTCAGGAAGTCGGTTGTTGCCGCCGGAGCGGTCATGATTGACAATTCCAGCGCGTTCAGAATGGAAGACGACGTGCCGCTGATCGTGCCGGAAGTCAATCCGGAAGACATCAAATGGCACAAGGGCGTGATTGCCAACCCCAACTGCTCCACCATCATCATGCTGGTGGCGGTTGCGCCGCTGCACCGGGCGAAGAAGCTCAAGCGTCTGGTTGCCGCGACTTATCAGGCCACCAGCGGCGCGGGCGCCAAAGGGATGGATGAAATGCTTGTCCAGACCAGACAGCTCCTGAACAATGAGCCGATCAAGCCGGAAGTATTTGCACACCGCATCGGTTTCAACCTGATTCCGCATATTGACGTTTTCCTGGATAACGGCTATACCAAAGAAGAGATGAAGATGCTCTATGAAAGCCGCAAGATGCTGCATTATCCGGGGCTCCGGGTATCCTGCACCTGCGTTCGCGTTCCGGTCATGCGCGCTCACTCCGAAGCGCTGAATATGGAATTTGAACAGGAGATCACTCCGTCGGAAGTCCGCGCGATTCTCAGCAAATCCCCCGGCGTGATCGTGGTTGACGATGTTGCCAACAAAAAATATCCGATGCCGATTGACGCTTCGGATATGTATGATGTGCTCGTCGGGCGTATCCGTCAGGATGTGTCCAGGGACGACAAGCGCGGCATTGATATGTTCATCAGCGGCGACCAGATTTTGAAGGGCGCGGCCTTGAACGCGGTTCAGATCGCTGAACTGCTGTAAGCGCTGATTTTTTGCATTAATTCTGTATGCGTTTAGAAAACTTGCTTGCCAAGTAGTCTAAACGCATTTATTATTATATCACTTAGCAAGGAGGATGTGATGAATAAAAAAGTCAAGAAAGTTATCGGCATTTCAATTTTAATTTTTACACTGATCGTTATCGGCGGCGTTGTTGTGCTGTTCATGGCGCTGAACTCGATTGTCGCGGAGGGCGTCAGAACTTTCGGCACTCAGGCCACCGGCACCAGAGTTGAATTGCAGAGCGTGAACATTTCGCCGTTCAACGGCAGTGTCGAACTCAAAGGCATGTATGTTGCCAACCCGCAGGACTGCCAGAGCAAAAATGCTTTTGTACTGGGCCATTTTTACGTGGACATGAAGTTAGCATCGCTTTTTACCGACAAAATAATAATCAACAATATTATTATCGAGGACATCGCGGTGGACTTTGAACCGTCCGTGTCCAAAGGCAGTAATCTGCATGAAATCAAAAACAATATTTTGCGATATTGCGGAGTGGAAAAAACGTCGTCAGGTTCCGGCGAGGGCACTGGAAAGAAAGAACCGGCGGCGCCGGATACCGGCAAGCAGAAACCGGGCAAAAAAGTCATGATCAAATACTTCGTGATCAAGAACGGCACCATCAGTGTGTCTTCAAGCATCCTCAAAACCAGCGCGAATTTGCCCATGCCTAAAATCGAGATGCGGGACATCGGGGCCGATGATAACAAATCGGCGGGCGATGTGCTTCAGGAAATTTTTGACCATATGCTCAAAGGAATCGGCACTGCGGTTTCCGGCGTGCAGGGCATCAAGCTCGACTCCGTCAATGAAGATGTCGCCAAGGCAACTGAAAACGTCGGCAAAGGCGTGAAAGACAGTTTTAAATCGCTGAAATCCTCCATCGGGTTATGAGCAAAGTGGAAATAATGGCTCCCGCCGGTTCCTTTGAGGCGCTGGCGGCGGCTATCAAAGCCGGCGCTGATTCTGTTTATTTCGGTGCCGGCGAACTCAACATGCGGGCGCGGTCCTCGGCAAATTTTTCGCCGGAAGACCTTTCCCGCATTGCCCGCAAATGCAAAAAATCCGGCGTTAAAAGTTACCTTACCCTGAATATCGCGGTCTATGATTCGGAGATGCCGCAAATCCGGGCCATCTGCGACGCGGCGAAGAAAAACGGCATTTCCGCAGTCATTGCTTCGGATATTGCGGTAATCCAATATGCGCATTCCATCGGGCTGCCGGTGCATATTTCAGTTCAGGCGAATATCTGCAATCTGGAGGCGGTAAAATTTTTCGCGCAATATGCCGAAGTCGCGGTGCTGGCGCGCGAACTCTCGCTGGCGCAGATCAGGCATATCACCGCGGGCATCGGGCGTGAAAACATCACCGGGCCGTCAGGCGAAAAAGTCCGTGTCGAAATTTTTGCCCACGGCGCGCTGTGTGTGTCAATCTCCGGCAAATGTTACATGAGCCTGGGGACGCATAATGCTTCCGCCAATCGCGGGGCGTGCGTGCAGAACTGCCGCCGCACATACCGCGTCACCGATGAGAAGACCGGCGAGGAACTGGTCATAGACAATCACAATATTATGTCCCCGAAAGACCTCTGCACAATCAAGTTTCTTGATCAGATACTGAACAGCGGGGTTTCCATCCTCAAGCTGGAGGGCAGGGGGCGCTCGCCGGATTATGTTTACACCGTGACGAAATGCTACCGCGAAGCCGTTGACGCCTGGGCGGACAGCAGTTATACTGACGACAAAATCAAACGCTGGCTGGAGGAACTGGAATCAGTGTTCAACCGCGGCTTCTGGCACGGCGGCTATTATCTGGGGGAAAAACTCGGCGAATGGTGCGACGACGGCGGCAGCCGGGCGAAAACGGTGAAGGTGCATCTGGGCCGGGTCAATAAATATTTCAGCAAAATCGGCGTGGCCGAACTCAGCATCGAAGCCGGCGATCTGCATGCCGGACAGAAACTGCTGATTACCGGCAGAACCACCGGCGCGTTGAATTTTACCGCTGACGCAATCAGGCTTGACGGTCAAATGGTTGATTTTGTTCCCAAAGGCAGTATTGTATCGGTTGCCGTGCCGGAGAAAGTCAGGATGAATGATCTGATTTATCTGCTGGTCGAGCGCGTATTCGGGCAGGAAATTAATTCCGCCGAAGAATTGTGATTAATGATGGAGCGGCGCATAAATGCAGGAAAATAAAAGTGAAAAACTTCGCCGGTTGCTGTTTTCCGGAAATACGCTTATAATGCCTGACGCCTACGACCCGATCACAGCCAGAATTATTGAATATTGCGGCTTTGAAGCGGTGCAATGTTCAGGATATAGTTTTTCTCTAGCCTCATGCTATGGACGCGAATCTGATTTTTCCCGCGCTGAGCATCTTGATGTTACCGCAAAAATTGTCAATGCGGTTGATATTCCTGTGATGGCAGACGGAGAAGACGGATTTGGCGGACCTGAGGACGTTGCGGCCACTATTAAGGAATTTATCGGGGCCGGAGTCGCCGGGATAAATATAGAAGACCAGATTCAAGGGACTCGAAATGCGGTTAAAATCATTGACGCGCGTCTCATGGCCGATAAAATTAAGGCGGCGCGGGCTGCGGCAATTGCAGCGGGAAATCCCATTCTGGTAATTAACGGACGCACGGATGCTTTGCTATCGGAAGACAATCGCAGTGAAGCATTGAAAAAAGCGATTGACCGCGCAAATACCTACCTTGAAGCTGGAGCTGATCTGGCATTCGTTGTTTATGTAGCCTCGCTTGAAGAGGTGAAGACTCTGGTAAAGGAAATCCGCGGACCTGTAAGCATCGCTGCCGGACTCGCTTATAACATGCGGGCATTTTCAATCAATCAGCTTGTTGAATGCGGCGTGGCGAGAGTCAGTCTTCCCACTGTTGCAATCATGTCCGCAATTCGCGCGGTTACAGGCGCTTTTACGCATATCCGCAAGCGCGGGGAATTCAGCGAACTGATTGAGGCTGGCGTATTGGCAACCCCGGAAGAATTCAGGCAGATTCTGTTCCATGGAAAATAACACACAGGAGTTGTTCATAAATAAACTTGTAAGGGTTATTTTTGAACGGCTCCATAATCAAATTCAACAGTAATATTTGAGAATTATAAATGAGTGATCTTTTCAAAGAAATTGAAGTTGTTTCCACTATTGATAAATCACCCGGGAAAAATCTCCTGTTTTATCCTGAAAATAAAACAGATGTTCCCGTGGTAGTGGGGCTGCATACCTGGAGTTTTAACCGGTTTAATCAGCAGGATAATCTGCTGCCGTTCTGCCGGGAACGCGGCTGGGCATTGCTGCTGCCGGAATTCCGCGGACCGAATCTGAATACAAACCCGCAGGCGGCTCAAGCCTGTGCCTCGACGCTTGCGCGCCAGGACGTGATTGACGCCGTCAATCATCTCGCCCGGATCGACCGCAAAAATATTTTTCTTTTCGGCGGCAGCGGCGGCGGCCACATGGCATTGATGATGGCGGCTTATGCCCCGCAATTGTGGCGTGCGGTCAGTTCCTGGTGTCCGATTACCGATTTGGCCGCATGGCACGGGGAGAATAAAGGCTACGCGCCGCATATTGAAGCCTGTTGCGGCGGAACTCCGGACGCGGCGGAACGTGAATACCGGGAACGGTCCCCGGCCAGTCATCTGGCCAGTTTGATGCAGGCGAATCTCTCGATTCATCACGGACGCTTCGATAATTCGGTGCCGTACACGCATACTTTAAATCTGGCAATGATGCTGGAATCAATGCGGCATCCGAGACTTTTCTTTGAGATCTTTGACGGAGGCCACGAGCTTAAGCCGGATATTGCTTTCAACTGGTTTGACAAGCTGTATAATGCTTCCGCCGGGACCAGGCTTACGAGCTGATGCCGCCGCAGAATTCCCGGAAACGGCATCCTGCGCAATTATGTGCCGATTCCGCGAAATTTATTCCCTGAACAGTGCCGTCCTCGGATATTTTCTCCAGCATTGGCGCGGCGCTTGCGGAAATATCCTCTATGGCGCGGCTGATATTCAAATTCTCCAGTCCGTGCAGTTCCGTCTGTCCGGTTGCGTCATTGAAAAACAGGGAAATAACTTTTTCCGGCGAGGTTTTGAATTTCTCTTCAGCGAAAATGACATTCAGCGCCGCATAAGTGTTGCGTTTGTCTTCATTCTGTCCGCCGCCGTTCAAGTTTAAAATCGAAATGCAGTCACCGTCCCGCCAGATCAAATCAGGCGCGAGCCACAGTTGCAGCCTGCCGATGGCGAAAGATGCGGGAACCGGAATTCTTTTCCAGTCAAGATTATCCACTTTATACAGGATTTCAGGAAGATTTGAAGCGGAAAAACTTTTAAAACGAGATTCCAGCGCAGTCCACAGGCCGGCAAAATATTTGTCCGCAGATACTTCATTGTAATAGAGTTCCGTCAGATTAAGTTTACCGGGATCGCTCTGCCATTCCCTGGCTTCGACGATTCTTCTGCCAAGATGAAATTCCCGGATGAGCCGGCGCGAAAACTCTCCGACCATCTCCTCCGTATTTTTTGCTCTGCCGGCCCCGGTTAGTGTCTCCCTGAGCGACTTCGAGAAAATATTATCCAGCCAGAGCCTGCCGGGAATAAGTTTTTTCAGCAGATAGATTTTTTTAGTGTCCGGATCTGAGTAACCGTCGAAGCCGCCGGATGCTCCGTAATAGTGATAGAAACAGGCGCGTTCGCAGAATGTGAAAAGTTCGCGCCTGGCAACCGACCAGAAAAAAATATCTGCTCTCATTGTTTTATAATCAAATAACTTATCGGTCAATCTGACCTCCGCAGTTGAACATTTAATTCTTCTGTTAAAGAAAATCCTTTTCTCCGGCCTGTCAACGCTTCTTCACCTTTTCTGACTGAACATTTGGGCTATTTAAAATATTTCTTGAAGACGGCAGATATTTCCTGGTTATTAATGACATCTTTAGCGCCGCAGACTTGAATTTCACGGCAACCGTTTTCAATTATCGTCTTGATTTCCATGTCCACCCGGCTTGCATCTTTGACCGGGAATTGGCCTGGGCGGTCATAATATCCGATCATGGCAACCCCTTTCTGGCGCTGATGATACTTTTGAGCTTTTCCTGAAATTATTCCGCTGTATTCAGCAATTTTTTCCTTTGGCCAGAGAGTATACCATGCGGCGGTCTGACCGCAATAATCAATATCCAGTCGGTTCCCGTACAAGGGCTCCAAAGCAAGAACCGGCCAGATATGGATACTCGTTTTGATGTCTGCTTGCCTGGAACGCGCATAATCAGCAAGGTAATTTATGTAATCAACCAATGTATCACGGAAAAAAGTAACTTCCGCTTCGTTTTTTGTCATTTCCGGATGTTTATTGACGTATTCCGCCAACAGTCCCTGGCAATGCCCGCAATGACAGCGGCGATAATTTTGATAACCAAAACCGTCGAATGCTATCCCTTCAATTCCAGGCACGGTCAAAATGTCGTCAATTAATGGTTTAAAAAGCTCGCGGGCTTCCAAATCGTTAAAGCAGATGATCCTGGTTAACAAAACTTCATTTGCCATCTTTGGTTCCCCGCCAAACTGATAGGGGATAATGTATTGATTTTTTCCGGCCATAATAAATTTGGCGGCCGCGTCTTCGTCTCCGGTCATAACTTGCCATGGAACAGGACGATCGGGGTAGCGTTTATTCCATAGATTTGCCATGCCGCTCATTGGAGCGAGACAAGAGAATATTTTAATTTTATGCCGCTTTCCTGCTTCGACTGCTTTTCTAAGAAAAAACGGATTGGTTGACCACGTGATCAACGCATCGAAACCAACTGCTCCGGCGTCAGCAATAAATTTGTCAGTATCCTTCTCGTCAATCCCCCAGCCGGTCAGGGTGACGTTTTTGTTGTTACCGGCAAAACCGTTTGGCATTGCCGAGGAAACGACAATTATCAAAAGCCATAGGATTATCCTGCACGTCATTTGAGTTTTCTCCTCTCCATAATTGATTAAAGCAAATGCTCCAGACAGCAATCCGGTATTTCAACGTGTCAATCAGGCCTTATTCTGTATGCTGCGTACTTTTTCATCCATATCCGTTTGTGCCCGGCTTTTTCGCGCTGTTTTTTTCAAAATACAGTTCGGTTTGCCCAAGACGGACATTCTCTGCGAATTGCTTCCTGAAAGCTATGCTCAAGCCTTCGGGGTTACAGTTCTATTTCCAGATTGCCGTGTGCACGTTTTACTTTGGCCATGGCGTCCTCGACGCTTTCGCCGCGGGCGAGGAGCACCGCCATCCGGCGATGCCCGTTGACTTCGCCTTTGCCGAAAATCCGCATGGTGGTATCAGGCTCCGCCAGCACTTTCTCGAGATTCTTGAATTTAACGTGTTTGGATTTGCCTTCAACCACAACCGCTTTTGACGCTGACGGGCCGTGCAGGCGGATATTGGGAATGGGCAGCCCCAGGATCGCCCTGGCATGCAGCGCGAACTGGGAAAGATCCTGCGAGATCATGGTGACCATGCCGGTGTCGTGCGGGCGCGGCGATACTTCGCTGAACAGCACATCGTCGCCTTTGACGAAAAGCTCAACTCCGAAAATGCCTCTGCCGCCGAGGGCGTCGGTGACTTTTTTCGCTATATCCTGGGCTTTTGCCAGCGCCTGATGCGACATCGGATGCGGCTGCCAGGATTCACGGTAATCGCCGTCGATCTGGATATGGCCGACCGGCGCGAGAAATGAAGTGCCGCCTGCATGACGCACGGTCAGCAGCGTTATTTCGTAATCAAAATCAACAAAGCCTTCAACAATCACCTTGCCGGCTCCGGCGCGGCCGCCCTCCTGGGCATACTGCCACGCCTTGTCAATGTCATCACTTTTCCTGATGACGCTCTGGCCGTGACCGGAGGAACTCATGATCGGTTTCACCACGCAGGGAATGCCGATTTCCTTGACGGCTGCGTCAAAATTCTCCCGGCTGGCGGCGAACCGGTATTTGGAGGTTTTCAAGCCGAGTTCTTCGGCGGCCAGGCGGCGGATGCCCTCGCGGTTCATCGTCAGGAATGCCGCTTTCGCCGTGGGAATGACGCAGTAGCCTTCCTTTTCCAGTTCAAGCAGTGTGGCGGTGGCGATAGCTTCGACTTCCGGAACAATGTAAGTTGGTTTTTCTTTCTCGATGACTTCGCGCAGCGCTTTGCCGTCGAGCATGGAAATCGTATAGGAACGGTGTGCCACCTGCATGCCGGGGGCGTTGTCGTAGCGGTCAACTGCGATCACCTCAACACCGAACCGCTGAAGTTCAATCACCACTTCCTTGCCAAGCTCGCCCGCGCCAAGAAACAATACTTTCACTGCCGTATCTGATAAAGGAGTCCCGATTGCCGTCATAATATGTAGTCTCCATGATTAATATAAATGATGCTTTAAAATTAATCCCTGATCTCTCATTTTCAATATATAAAACCGGTTAGCGAAACAAAAATTTAGCTTCGTTAAAAGTATTAAGGATTTGCATTTAAACAGGGATGGACAGGATGAGAAATAAAGCAATTCAAGTTTTATGACTTGACATAGTCCCGCTATGGGACTATTATATATTATATATCATTACGGGATGAGGTTATTTTGTGCGGATAATCGGTAAACGGGAAATTGTAAAATTCATGACCAGGCATGCCGCTTCGCGCTCTGCGCTGCAGGCATGGGTGGAAATAGCGGAAAACGCGCAATGGCAAACCACGCAGGATATAAAGAATGACTTTGCCAGCGCCAGTTTCATCGGCGGCAGTCGGGTGATTTTCAATATCGGCGGCAATAATTACCGGCTGGCTGTCCAGGCAGTGCTGGTACGGCAGACATTGATTGTAATATGGGTGGGAACTCATGCGGAATACAGTAAACTGAAATTTTAACCTTGTGAGGTAAAATTGTGGATATCAGAATTATCAAAAATGAAGCGGAATACGAAGCGGCAATGGCGCGGCTGCTGGCGATGATTGAGGCCAATCCGGAAGCGTCCGGCGAAGCCGGTGATGAAATCGAACTGCTGGCAATGGTTATTGAAAACTATGAAAAAATTCACTGGCCGGTTCCTAAAGCGGATCCGGTGGAAGTGATTAAATTCACGATGGAGCAGCGCGGATTGAAGGTAAAAGACATTGCGCCATGCTTCGGGTCCAGTTCCCGCGCTTACGAAGTGCTGAATGGACGGCGAAACCTGACGCTGCCGATGATCCGCAAGCTGACCTTGATGTTCCATATCCCCGCCGAAGCCCTGCTGGGAGCCTGACAGTACGAGGAATTGTTCGTCAGGCCGGCGATGCCAGTTTCCGGTTGATTTTTTCACGGCGGTCCAGCAGCCAGGCGGCCGCACTGGGATAGCGGTCCATCTTTAACTGGTAATCCAGGCCGTCTTCCAGCAGTTTCAACGTTGCGGCGCGTCCGGTTTTTTCCTCGAGCAGACGCAGGGCGCGCATATCCTGGAGGCCTTCCATGAACACTTCGTATTTCAGCGAATCCAGAGGGCCGTCTTCGCCGGGATAAACCATGAACGCATCGCCGCCTTGAAAAGCCATTCCTGCGTCGGTAACGCGGAACGGATCGAGTTTCTGATCCAGCGAATACTGGCTGTACCAGAAATTGAAGCCCCATTGCAGAAAGCCGTGGATGTCGTATTTGAACATCAGCATGCCCATGATGCGGTTTCTGGCGGACGGAAAATGGAAGAATCGGTTCGGCACTTTATCCCATTGTCCGCAACAGTAATAAGTCCAGAGCGGTTTGACTCCCGCTTCAACGAACGGTTCAATGTGATTGTTGCCTGGAATCGGATTTTTAATGATGCCGCGTTTGTAGAAATCAACATTCGACAGCGCGTCAATTAGCGGAAAGTCTTCGACCAGGCTGTTGACCAGTGCCGCCGCCCGGCTGTATTGCTCGATATTCTCCATTGACGGCTCATCGGAAACATGGAAAAAGCATTTGCCGTCCAGCTCTTTATGGCGCAGTAATTTTAGCAGTTGCGGCATCAGTTGCGAAAGAAAGTTTTTATATTCCGGATCGGACGCCGACACATGCCAGCCGAAAAGTTTCTTCTCCGCTCCATTCTCATTGACGACTATTTTCGGGGTGAATTTTGCGCCCCATTGCGTAAAGAAGTGAGACATTTCAAAATATTCGATACCGGCTGACAGGCATATATCGAGCCAGCGTTTCAACCGCGAAAAGTCAAAAATGTATTTGCCGCCCTTTTTCTCTATAATCAACAGTTGGGCAGTGGGGCGTTCGCCGTCGACCATGGTATCCAGCGGCGGTGTCCATAACGGCGTGAGCAGCAGATTGATGCCGTGGGCCGCGGCATTGGCGGCATATTTGCCGATCAGTTCCCAGTGCCTTTCGCTCCAGCACGGGGTCTGATAATAACTGGCGATGCAATCGGTATGAAACCATTCGGTATGCAGCAGTTTCTGTTTCGGCAAGGTAACCGGCAGGACTTCCAGCGAGAAAGTCTCGCGGCAGTCAATGCAGGATTCCGGCTGACCCGGTATATCCCTGGAGAAACGAACCGTAATGGCATATTTGCCAGCTTTGCAATCTTCCGGCAGTTTGACCGTAATCCATATTGAGCGCCACTGGAACGGCAAGGCGTGGATGACGTCTTTCACCGGATACAGCGGGTCCGGGTACAGTCCGGCTGTTTGGCGCAGGACATTGTCATCAAAGCCGGCTCCGACGTAGTCGCATGGAACATGGCCGACCGATCTGATCGAAATCAGTCCGCTGATTTCAGATTCCAGTTCAATTTTAATGTTTTTGATGAGAGTATCGGCCTGGAACGCGATTTGAAAGGCAAAAACCTCGCCGCGCAGGGCCGAGGCACATTTAAATTCAGGCGAGTTGAGTTCCTCATCACAGAAAACTTTTTCCAGGGAGCTCACCAGTTTTGTCTTGAACAGCATTTTTTATCTCCGTATAGTTTTAAAGCTTATAATTTTATTTTCGCGACCGAATCCCGGATAATTAATTTTGAATCAATTGCCGCGGATTGGGCCGGTCTGCCGGTTCTGATGCCGTCAAGCAATAATTCCAGCGCCTTGCGCGCCATTTTTTCCAGATCAATTCCGGCAGTCGTCAGCGGCACTGGATACAGTTCGGATTTTTCGACATTGTCGAACCCGGCAATACTGACCTCGTCCGGAACTGAGATCCCTTCCTTGAAACAGCGTTCCATGACTCCGAGCGCGCACGGGTCGTTCTGACAGATAACCGCCGTAAACGGCTTTTCCCTTGCCAGCAATTCTCCGAATTTCTCATAGCCGCAATGCCGATGTCCGCGGGTGTCGAGGTAGAGTTCACGATACGGTTCAAGATGTAATTTGCGAAACGCGTTTTCAATTCCGGTGATTCTGCTTTTATCGTTGAAATTGACCATCACCGCAATTTGACGGTGGCCGCGGCGCAGCAGATGTCCGGCCAGTTGTTCATAACTTTTTTCCATTTCGGCATAAACCACGGGAATTTCGATATCATTCCGCAACCGGTAAGGCACCGCCACCAGTTTGTTAAAATAGTTTCTCATTCCGGCGGCAATCTCCCGCTGCGCAAAAAAACGCGAAGACAGAATGATGCCGTCAACGTTTGACAGCAGTACTGCAAGTTTTTCCGCAACTGTTTCATATTGCGGATTGATTACTGTAACAATCGGGCTGAAGCCGGATCTGTAAATATGATCGATAATGCGGTTGAACACTTCATTTTCATATTCCGGCATACCAGTATTGACGGCAACGCCAATGTAGCCCTTCAACTGTCCGTCGGTCTTCTGATAAAGCACGCGATAGCCCCTGCCATGAACCGCCATGATGCGGCGCTCCTGCTCCAGTTCGTTGAGCGCTTTGCGCACCGTTGTTCTGGAGACATTCAATTTCTGCTGAAAGACACGTTCAGACGGCAGAAATTCAGGCTGATTATCGTTGATATGCGTCCGGATAATTTGCTTGATCCGCACATGCAGCGGCTCTTTATTCAAATCAATATTCTGTATTTCAATAAATTTCATATTTCATCATTCAAGAATAACTTATAACTGGTAGATACCAGTTATAATACATGCTGTAATTATAAAAATCAAGCGGGATGAAATCTGCACCTGCGTACATTTATTTTGAAGATTTCCGCAATCTAAAGTTGACTTTTGGCAGATATGGTATAAATTCTACGCCTTGTGCCCATTCAGGGCGTATAGCTCAGCTGGCTAGAGCGCTACGTTGACATCGTAGAGGTCACAGGTTCAAGTCCTGTTACGCCCACCATTCTTATCTGCCTGTAAATGAATATCTTACAACAAACGTCTTTATCAGGCTTTACACTTTTCATTTAACTACTAAAAAACAGATAAAGCATTATCGAGGTTTAAAGCTACGGCAGCATTTTGCGCTTGCGCATACTGCCCGGGCTGATGGCGAAATGTTTTTTGAAGACCCGCGAAAAATAGAAGACGTTCTGATAGCCGGACAGTTCGGCGATGTCCTCCATTGTTCTTGATGAGTTCATCAGCAGGCCGTGCGCCAGCGCCATGCGTTTGTGTTCCATGTACTGATGCGGTGAACAAGTGAAATATTTTTTAAACAGGCGGTGAAAGTAAATCGGGGCATAGTTGGCATGTCCGGCGATTTCATCCAATGACGGATTTTGCGCAAAGTGGCGGTTGATGAAATCGAGCGCGGTTTCCAACTCGGGAGGGATTGGAGCGGCGCCTTCCTGCTTTTCAAAAAAGTTCAAGACTTTGGCGAGAATACAGTTTACCAGTGCGTGCAGTTCGAGCCAGTCGCCATTGAGTTTCTCCAGGTCAATTTTCCCCAGGCGTTTGAATGTATCATCAAAAATCGCGAATTCCGTGAAACTCCATTTCAGCGCAATATTAACACTGGAGAGCATCGCCTCAAACAGCGGAGTCGCGGGCACTCCATGCAGCCAGCGTACACTCATCCGCCTGTCACAATGATTGATGAACGGCTGGCTGCCGGGAATGAAATAAACGAACCCCTTTTCCAGTTTATATCGACTGCCGCAGACGGTTACCGCGCCGCCGCCGTCTTCAATATAATAAATCCTGAAATGCGGCACCCTGAGTTCGACGCGGGTGCTCCACTGCGGCGAGCAGATCGAATGTCCGGTGGCGATGATTTTCAGCAGATTCTCTGTCATTATTTCCGAAAAAGTTAATATTGTATATATAAATATTAACTTTGTTGATACAATATTCAATCAAAAAGTAATATTATTATAAAAAAAGGAGAGTTTACCGATGACATCAAAAGAACGAATAACGACAGCGATGAAGTGCGGGATTCCGGACCGGGTGCCGATCTGCCTGGGGATGAGTGAAATGGTTCCCGTAAAATACTTCGGCAACGACTACATTGAATTCTTTGTGAAGAATCCGGTGCCGTTGTGGAAAGCCAGGGTGGAGACCGAATATGACCGCTTTCACGGTGATGCTTTTCTGCATCTGGGGCCGGAGGCGTCGCCGCATGATCCGGAACTGACGCGGAAAGTCACCCGCGAAACCGCCGATGAAATCTACTATACGCTGACCTATAATACGCCCAAAGGTAAATTAACAGGGGAATATCATATTTCCAGAAACAGTCCGCCGTCCAGAGTCACGCCGTTTGTAGATGACCCGGAAGCGGATATGCCGAAAGTTCTGGAACTGCTGAAGCATCCGGACACCAAAGATTTAAGTGAAATCCCGGTGGCGTATGATGCGATTGGCGGCCGGGCGCATGCCGGACTGTGGATACCGACTCCGGTTGACTGGTGGGACTGGCTGCGCGGAACCCAGAATATGATTATGGATTTGATGCTGATGCCGGAATTAATGACGGATATTTTCAAGCAGTACACGGAATATTCTGTCGCGCTGGTAAATCACGTGCTTAAAAACACTGAACTGGATTCTGTCGGGCTGGGCGGGTCCAGCACCTCGATGAGCGTGATTTCCCCGGATCTGCACCGCCGTTTTACGCTGGATTTCGGCAAAGCGGTTTGTGCGGCGGCACACAAATTAGATGTTCCGGTGCAATACCACATGTGCGGCAAATCCCGGCAGGCGCTGCCGATTACGGCGGAAATGGGCGTGGACGGATTTGACGCGCTGGAATGTCCGCCGACCGGCAATGTTGATCTGGCGGAGGTGAAGAAAACTTTCGGCGGCAAAATTTCTCTGAGGGGCAATGTCAACTCGATACATGTGATGCTGAACGGCACGCCGGATGATGTCGGGAAGGCGGTTAAGGCCTGCATGGACGCCGCGAAAGACGGCGGCGGATACATTCTCGCCGTGGGCGATCAGACGCCGCGGGATACTCCGGAAGAGAATATCCATGCGTTTGTCGAGGCCGGACTCAAATACGGGCAATATTGATTACAATATCGGCGGTGAAATCATTGAGCCATGGCTGGAACGCCTGCCAGTTGATTTTCTACAGAATCTGCGGAAAAGGACATGGTTAAATTTCCCTTCCAAAGTAAAATGTTATCGCATGTAAAACTGCAACAGCTCCTCTGGCGCTGCCTTGAGGACAGTTTCTTCAGCCGAAGTCATGGTTGCCGCCGTCTCAGGGATGACGCAGTCCGGAACGGCGTTGAATACAGCTTGCAGGATTTGTAATCATTGAAAAAAATAGAGTTGCAATTTTAAAATTGCGGTCTATCATAAATTATACAGATGACAAAGAGGAGAAATAAATTATTGAGCCAGACGTATTTGTATTGACCTGAAAGTCAGTACAATATGCAAGTCATAAAATTCAGATGTTTAAATCATGGAGGTAATTGAAATGAGACAAAACAGTTCTTTTGCAGCATTGATCTTCATCGTGATTCTTGGCATTGGCATAGGATTGGCATTTATCACATTTAAAGTCACGGCGAATCCGGCAAGCGTATGGATTGCAGTCGCTGCCCTGGTTATCGCCCTTTTTGTCTCGCTCTCAATCAAGGTTGCGGATCAGTGGGAAAGGGTCGTGGTACTGCGGTTAGGCAAGTTCCGCGCTCTCAAAGGGCCTGGACTGTTTTTCATTATTCCGGTTATCGATGTAATCCCTTACTGGATTGACACCCGTGTGATAACCGCTTCTTTCAAGGCGGAAAAAACGCTTACCAAAGATACGGTGCCGGTGGATGTGGATGCGGTGCTGTTCTGGAAAGTTCTAGATCCCCGGAAGGCCGCGCTGGATGTTGCCGACTATCAAAGCGCCATAAGCTGGGCGTCTCAGACTGCGTTGCGCGATGTTATCGGCAAGACCATGCTTTCGGACATGCTGGAAGGCCGGGAGAAGATTAGCAGCGATCTGCAGAAGATCATTGATGAGCGCACCGAACCGTGGGGCATAAATGTCATTTCGGTGGAAGTCAAGGATGTGCTGATTCCCGCCGCGCTGGAGGATGCGATGTCGATGCAGGCCCAGGCGGAAAGAGAGCGTCAGGCCAGGGTGATTCTTGGCGATTCGGAGCGGCAGGTGGCGGAGAAGTTTGAAGAGGCGGCCAAAACTTATACCAACAATCCTGTCGCGCTTCATTTGAGGGCTATGAACATGCTCTATGAAGGGCTGAAGCAGAATGCCACAATTGTAATTGTTCCCAGCACGGTCGTTGAAACTATGCAGTTGGGAAGTATGGCCGGATTGACCGCGCTGACGATGGGATTGGGACAGGAAAACGCAAACAAAGAGAAGGGAAACAAACCGGCATAAAAAAACGAGCCGTTTATGCTAAAATTGCAGTCCGGACATTAAAGCAGACATTGCTCCCGCCTCCCAATAAAATGCATGGCCGCGGACAGGGCCTGCAGCCATGAACAAAGCGCTTGAAATGCACTTTACTTGTTTGCTTTTACCTTATTGCCGGTTAATTTATGCCTGCATGGAAGAAAAGATTATTAAAAAATTATGGTTTTTCTTGTTTATAACTCTGGCCGGCGGATTAGCCGGAGCCGCCGTCTGGTGTAATTTTGTTCAGATCGAAATGATTGATCTGATTTACTACAAAGTTATTTTAAACGAGTTCAATCCGCGTCAAATGTTCATGTATTCGGCGGCCGGCGGCGCTGTTGCGTTATTTGCCGGGATGAATTTTAATAAACGCGGGTTGATTGCTGAATATTGTCAGGCACTGCTGCCGTTACTGCTGTTGCTGCCGGAACTATTTTTAACCCCTCATTTTTTTTCGCCGATATTAATGATCATGGTGCTGGTTTTGACCTTTTTCCGGTTATCGCTGCTGCTTCCTTTAAACAAACCACTGCTTGAAAAAATTGACTTCAAAAAAAGTATGCTGGTGCTGGCGCCGCTTGTGCTTGCCGGTATCGCATATGGCTGTTTTTTGCAAATTGAGGCCATGCACCGGCTTTATCTGCATTACGATGACTGGGGAATTTTCCTGAATGCCTTCGACAATACTTTGAAGGGCAAGTGGATGTATTCGAATGTTGTCAATTTTAATTTTCTGGGACAGCATTTTATTCTGGGGCCGGCCCTGCTGCTGATTCCGTTTACGGCGGTTTTCAGATCGGAAACCGCTTTTTTTGTGCTTAATTCAACATTATTGTATGGATCCGCTTTAATCTTCTATTTTCTGGCCCGCCGGTTGAACGCAACCTGCGGACAGGCATTGCTGCTGGCGCTATGCTTCTTGTTTTATCCGTCGATATCGCAATTGAACCTTTCTCTTTTTTACGGCTTCCATCCGGAATATTTTTTTATTCCGGCGCTAATGCTGTTCTTCTGCTTTTACGAGCGTGAAAAATACCTTACCGCAACAATTATTTTTCTGCTCTCTCTGACTATCAAGGAAACGACAGCCCCGCTTTGGGCTGGTCTCGGTTTTTGTCTGCTGCTTGGCGGGAAGCGCAAATACGGGCTGTTTCTGTGCATTACGGCAGTGACTTATTTCATGCTTGTAACGAAACTGGTTATGCCGTACCTGGCTGAAATTCCGCAATATCAGTTATATGACCGCTTTGAGCATCTGGGGAGTTCCACGACCGCGATTATATTGTCTCCGTTCTTACGGCCTGAAGCATTTTGGGGAAATCTCTTTCGCTCCGGAAATATTTATTTTGCGCTTCTGATGCTGCTGCCGTTTTTTCTGGCTGCCCCTGCGAGACCGCTGCTCCTGTGCGGTGCATTGCTCAATTTTGTTTTTGTATGTCTGGTTGGCACCACCGAGCATCAGAATATCGTGCTGCAGTACCAGACCGAGATTATTGCGCTGATTTTTTGTGTATCCGCAATAGTAATACGGGATATCAACGAAAACAGGATTTCGTTCTGGTACCGGCTGTTGCTTTATCCACATAAAATAGATGAAAAAACCTGTTTAAAATTGCGGGTTGTTTTGCTGCCGGCAGCTTTGATCTGTGCGATAATGTGTTTTTTCTTTTTCGGCAGATCGATTGCAGGCAAGAACTCATTCAGCAATGTTCTCAGCATGCCGGACTGTTCCGCGGAAATTTACAAAATCCGCAGTCTCATTCCGGAAGGCGCAAATCTGACTTACTCGCAAAGGCTGGGGCCGTATTTTATTTTCTACGCCAATTCTTTTCCGGTGTACAGAGGCAACAAGGATTATGTCGTGATGGACACGAATGACCCGCTGGGCAACCCGGTAAATATGGACCGGTGGCGCGATGAACTGTTAAGTTCCGGCAAATATCAGGTTATATACAACAACTCGTATCGGGGGCATCATTTCATATTATTTAAGAAATGTGAGAATCAGCAATTGCCGCCGCGTCCGTTACGTTTTTGGGCTGAGGAGGAGTGGCAAAAGGCAGGCCAACCTTTGAAATTACCGCCGGAAACGGCGCATTTCTTCGAAGCCAGGGGGCTCTTTTATCACCAGAAGCTGATTTTTTTCATTCGCCTGATAAAACCGGTTGATTTCGATGTTGATTTGCATGTAAGCGCTTCCGACGACTCCCGGACTGTTTCAGCCGGAAATATTTTTGGATACGGACTGGTTCCGGCATTCCGGGCAAAGCCAGGCGAAGTTTTTGTGCTCACAATGCTGCTGCCGCCGGATATGACCGCGATCCGTTCCGCTAACTTGACTATTATCAAACGTTGACTTGAAACCTTTTTTGATTTCTGCATGCTCCGGCGCGATAAACGTTATTTTCGTAATTAATGAGCGCTTCTCGAAAAAAAATTGCAAAATCTGTTTTGAGAGATTATATTAATAACAGTTTAGTGAATATTTACAAATATACTAAGCATAACCGCAAAAATATCTGCAGGATTAATTTACGGGAATACGCTCAAACCGGAGCGAAAAAAATAAATAAAAAGCTTTGAAGCTTATGTCCGTTTAAGAAAATACTTTCCGCACTCACATTCGCTTTAAGAAAGATCCATTTAAATTACTATCAATATTTTAAAGACTTTTCAGTTGTCCGCTTTGAGATCAGGCCGTCAGGCGGGTGCAATTTGAGGCAACGGGAAAATCCATTCAAAGCGATCAGGCATGTCGCTGAATATCTGCTGGTGCTTGGCGCGTATACCGCCGTAAGATGGCTTCCGCACGAGCTTCTTTTCAAAATTTCGTCATTTTGCGGATTCTTTCTTTATCTGCTGCCGTCAGTCCGGTGTATTGCGAAAGCCAATCTCAAGATATTCTTCCCGGAAAAGACTGATCGGGAAATTTCAGCAATCGCCCGCAGGAGTGTTTACAATATTGTGCTTTCCGTCGCGGAACTTTTCTGGTTCAGCGGCAGACCTGATAAAATCAGAGAATATCTTGACTTCGATCCGGCGATAGCCGGGGAATGGGAGTCATGCGTGAAGGAAGGGCGGGGCCTGATCTATGTATGTATGCACTTCGGCAATTGGGAACTTGCCGGACTGATGATAAGAACTTTTATCAACGACAAGTTTGCAGTTATCGCTCGCGAGGTCAGAAATCCCTGGATTGACGCCCTTATTAACCAGAGCCGCTGTACCGGCGGAAACCGGGTAATCCCCGCGAAGGGGGCCGTCAAAGAGATGATGAAAGCGCTGAAGGACGGTTATGCGATGGCGACGCTTGTAGACCACAATACCCGGGTCCGGGATGGCGGCATGTTTGTTGATTTCCTCGGTCTGCCGGTGCCGGTCAGCCGCGTTCCCGCAATGTTCGGACGGAAGATGAATGCCGCTGTAGTTGTCAGCGGGTGCATGCGAGTCGGACACCGTTATAAAAGCTACTTCGAGAAATTGCCGCGCGAAACCTGTGATTATGCCAGCGATCTGGAAATGACCCAGGATCTGATGAAAATTGTCGAAGGCATTATCCGCAAAAATCCGGAGCAGTATCTCTGGTTCTATAAACGGTTCCAGAATATTCCGGCCGACGCCGACGAAGAGCTTGTAAAGAAATATCCGTATTATGCGGAACTGGCGTCGGAACGTTTCTACAGCAAGGTTTATGCCCGTGGCAAGGGCGGCACCCCAAAGCGTCATCTGGCAAAGAACAACGGATAAATGTAATTCTTAACCTGTTCCTTATCCCCGTTTTTGTCTTTGAACGTTCAGTAATTGCTCCTTGTTCAGCACCACTCGTTCGTATTGATTCCAAAATTGCTATGTTGTCTTGAAAATACGGCTATCGGGAATAACTTTAAGCATTGGTTTTAAAATTAACAGGTGGCGGGATGCTGGAATATATCATAAAACGGCTGGGACTGGCGGCGCTGACGCTGTTCATCATCATGATGGTCAGCTATACGCTTTTGCGCTATGCGCCCGGCGATCCGACCAAAAGCTCGATCATGGGGGAAACTTCAGGGGAGGGGATGTCGGCGGAAAAAGGCGCGTTTGCCCGGAACCGCTCCATGCGGGAAAAGCTTTTTCTGGACAAGCCGATTTACATCGGGTTTGTATTCTGGCTGAAAGGCGTTGTCTGCCATGCGGATTTCGGCACTTCGGCGTCGGTTGACACCGGCCGTCCGGTGACTGATATCATTATGGAGCGCCTGCCGGTGACGCTGCAGCTCAATATTCTGGCCGTGCTGGTCACTTATCTGCTGGCTATTCCGCTGGGGATTTATTCGGCGGTCTATGTGGACACCTTCTTTGACCGGTTTGTCACATTTGTGATGTTTTTTCTCTATTCGCTGCCGGTTATCTGGGTGACGCTGATGCTTCAGGCCACGCTGTGCGAAGGCGGCAGCTATCCGCTGTTTCCGCTGAAAGGCCTCAGTTCCGCCAATACGCTCGGCATGAGTTCCTGGGAGATTTTATGGAATTCCTCAAGGCATTATGTGCTGCCGGTAATCTGTCTGGCTTATGCCGGCTTTGCCGGACTGTCCCGCTATGCGCGGTCCGGCATGCTGGAAGTCATCCGGCAGGATTACATCCGTACCGCCCGGGCGAAGGGCGTGCCGGAATATCAGGTGATTTTCAAACATGCGCTGCGCAACGGCATGATCGTGCTGATCACGCTTTTCTCTGGATTGCTGCCCGGACTGGTGGCGGGAAGCATTATCATCGAATACGTCTTCAGCATTCCCGGCATGGGTTCGCTTTCGCTGCTGGCGCTGAGCAGCCGCGATTACCCCGTCCAGATGGCGCTGTTCTCTTTTGCCGCGGTGCTGACGCTGGCCGGCATTCTGCTGGCCGACCTGATGTATGTCATGGTTGATCCCCGCATCTCCTTCTCCGGCAAACGCAGTTGATTCGGACCATAAAAAACGGCCGGGGGTTTAGCCCGGCCGTTGAAATGTCTTCCACTTTTGCGCTGTGATCAGATATCCTGACGCGGCGTGTAGTGAGTGTGCAGCAGCTCGTGCGCCTTATGGCTGCCGGGCTTGCCCAGAAACTCGGCATACAGTTTCTGGATGTGCGGATTCTGGTGCGATTTGCGCAGGGGGAGTTTTTCATCCGCCTGATAGATCGCATTTTTGCGTTTTTCCAGGATGGTCGTATCGCCATGAATATAGGGCTGTCCGCCGCCGTTGAGGCAGCCGCCGGGACAGGCCATGATTTCGATGGCGTCGTAATGCGCTTCCCCGCGCTGTATTTTCTCCAGAATCTTGCGGGCATTGCCCAGGCCGGAGGTGACGGCGGCCTTAACTTCTATTCCGGCCACGTTGACGGTGGCTTCCTTTACGCCTTCCAGACCGCGTACTGCCTTGAAATCAATTCCCGGCAGATCCTGTCCGGAAATCCAGTCGGCGGCGGTACGGAGCGCGGCTTCGAGCACACCGCCGGAAGCGCCGAAGATCACTCCGGCGCCGGTGGATTCGCCGAGCGGATTGTCGTATTCCGCCGGTTCCAGCCGGTCGATCAGGATGCCGGCTTCCTTGAACATGTCAGCCAGTTCGCGGGTGGAGATCACGATATCCACGTCTTTAACCCCGTTATGGGTGAATTCTTCACGGGACGCTTCATATTTCTTGGCCAGGCAGGGCATGACCGATACGACGATAATTTCTTCCGGCTTCTTGCCGATCTTTTCGGCAAAGTAGGATTTGGCAATGGCGCCGAACATCTGCTGCGGCGACTTCGCGGTGGAAGGCATGTAGACCAGGTTCGGGAACTGGTGTTCCAGGAACTTCACCCAGCCGGGGCAGCAGGAGGTAAGGATCGGCAGATTCTGCTTCTTGGTAAGTCTTTCGATCAGTTCGGTGGTCTCCTCCATGATCGTCAGGTCGGCGGCAAAATCGGTGTCGAATACTTTGTCGAACCCGAGCAGTTTCAGGCCGGCAACGAGCTTGCCGGTGGCGATTGAACCGGGGGCCATGCCGAACTCTTCGCCGATGGCGACGCGGACGGCGGGAGCGGTCTGGACAATTACCGTTTTGGTTTTGTCATTCAGGGCGCGCCATACGTCATATTTATAGTTCATTTCAGTCAGCGCTCCGACCGGGCAGACGGCCACGCACTGTCCGCAGAACGTGCATTTGGTGTCGGTGAGCGGACGCATCGCGGCCGGCGCCACGACGGCGTTGAAGCCGCGGCCCACGCCGGAGAGAATCCCGACGGTCTGCATTTTGTTGCAGGCGGTTTCACAGCGGCGGCACATGATGCATTTGTCCAGGTCGCGGACGATGGACTTGCTGGACAGGTCAATGTCATAGGTGGACTGTTTGCCTTCGTAAAGGACATGGTGCAGATCCATTTCCGCGGCCAGTTTCTGCAGTTCGCAGTTGCCGTTCTTTTCGCAGGTCAGGCAGTCTTTCGGATGGTCGGACAGGAGCAGGTCCAGCAGCGTTCTGCGGGCGTTGATTGAACGGATGGTGTTGGTTCTCACCACCATGCCTTCCATTACCGGAGTGCAGCAGGCGGGGGCCAGGTTTTTCCGGCCTTCGACTTCGACTACGCAGATCCGGCAGGAGCCGGTGGTGTGGTCAATGTCGAAACAGCTTAATTCCATGTGGCAGAGCGTCGGGATTTTAATCCCGATTTTGTTGGCGGCATGAAGAATGGTCGAATTCTTCTTGACTGCCACTTTGATATTATTTATCGTCATGTTGATCATGTTGTCTGTTCTCCGTAATTAGCTTCAGTTTCTGTCGATGGCGTGGAATTTGCAGGTCTGGTAGCAGACGCCGCACTTGATGCACTTGCTCTGGTCAATGACATGCTTGCTCTTGCGCTCGCCGGCGATGCAGGCCACCGGGCAGTTCCTGGCGCAGAGCGTGCAGCCCACGCAGTTGTCATTGATTACGAAAGAGATGAGATTCTTGCATGCGCCGGCCGGACATTTGTGATCCTTGATATGGGCCTGATACTCTTCCGGAAAATTGGCCATCGTGGACAATACCGGGTTGGGCGAGGTCTGGCCGAGTCCGCACAGCGCCGTGTCCTTGATGATATTGGACAGCGTTTTCAGTTTGACCAGCGTATCCTGCGTGCCGTTGCCGTTGCAGATGGTTTCCAGCATTTCGTACAAACGGGTGTTGCCGATACGGCAGGGGGTGCATTTGCCGCAGGATTCATCCAGCGTGAACTGAAGGAAGAATTTGGCGATGTTGACCATGCAGTCATCTTCGTCCATGACGATCATGCCGCCGGAACCCATCATCGAACCCAGCCCGATCAATGCTTCGTAATCAATCGGGGTGTCGATCTTGTCCGCGCGGATGCAGCCGCCGGACGGGCCACCGGTCTGAACCGCTTTGAACTGCTTGCCGTATTTGATGCCGTTGCCGAGGCCGAAAATGATATCTTTCAGCGGGGTGCCCATCGGCACTTCCACCAGGCCGACTTTGTCGACTTTACCGGCCAGCGCGAACACTTTGGTGCCGGATGAATTGACGGAGCCGATCTTCTTGAACCAGGCTGAGCCTTTACGGAAGATGGCGGCCAGGTTGGCGAAAGTCTCGACGTTGTTGACTACGGTCGGAGCCTTCCACAATCCGGAGACTGCCGGGAAGGGGGGCTTGAACGTCGGTTCGCCGCGCATCCCTTCAATGGAATGGATGAGCGCGGTTTCTTCGCCGCAGACGAATGCTCCGGCGCCGTATTTCAGTTCGATCGTGAAATCGAATCCGGTTCCCATGATATTTTTGCCCAGCAGCCCGGCCTCCTCCGCCTGTTTGATGGCGATGTGCAGGCGCTGGATAGCCAGCGGGTATTCGGCGCGGATGTAAATAAAGCCGGTATGGGCGCCGATGGCATAGCCGCCGATCGCCATGGCTTCGAGCACGGAATGCGGGTCGCCTTCCAGCACCGCCCGGTCCATGAACGCGCCCGGGTCGCCTTCGTCGGCGTTGCAGATCAGATATTTTACCGGGGTTTCCTGGGCCGCCGCGAAGCTCCACTTTTTGCCCGTCGGGAAACCGCCGCCGCCGCGGCCGCGCAGTCCGGATTCGATCACTTCCAGAATCACTTCATGCGGCTTCATGCCGGTCAGCACTTTCGCCAGCGCCTGATAACCGGAACGCGCAATATAATCATTCAGTTTCTCCGGATTGATCCGGCCGCAGTTGCGGAGCACGATCCTGGCCTGGATTGCGCACTGTGTGTTCTCTTCGTCTTCCGGATAGTACCAGGTGCGGCTGATGACTCTGGAGCCCGCCGCCGTGCCCGCCGCCGCATCTAGAATCGCGCCGGCCTGGTCCGCTTTGACATCGCCGTAAATGATGCTGGTGCCGTCCGCGGTATTGATTACCTCAATGCTGGGTTCGCAGTGGCAGAGACCCATGCAGCCGGTTTCCACCAGTTCCACGGCCGATTCCAGTTTCCGCGCGGCGACTTCGTTTTTGAACGCTTCAACCACCGGCGTGCCGCCGGCGGCAATGCCGCAGGTGCCCATGGAAATTAAAATCCGGGTACTGGCTTTTTTCTCTTTGTTCAGCTTATCCGCCAGTTGATAAAGTTTATCTGGTGTATCTATCATATGATTAAATCCTTATAGGTGATCATTTACATTCGCTGATGATTTCGGGAACCATCTTGCTGGTTACATTGCCATAGACTTTTTCATTGACCATGACGACCGGCGCCAGACTGCACGCTCCGACGCAGCGCAAACCCCCGAGCGAGAACTTCTTGTCCTTGGACGTTTCGCCCTCTTCTATATTCAGGTAGCGCTTCAGTTCATCCAGCACCGCTCCCGAGCCTTTCACGAAGCAGGCGGTTCCGGTGCACACGTTGATCTTGTATTTGCCGACCGGGGTCGTCGTAAAGTAGTGATAGAAACTGATCACGCCGTAAACTTCCGAAAGATGCAGTCTCAGTTTTCCCGCCACGAACAACTGGACGCTCTCCGGCAGATAACCGAAGATGTTCTGTGCCTTGTGCAGCGACTGAATTAGAAAACCGCGGTTCTTCTCTCTGTCATCACCCAGCGGCAAAGAGTCGAGGTACGACTCCAGCAGCACTTTCTTTTCCGGGAATTGCTCAAGCAGATTGAGCTCCTCGTGGTCCTGGCACTTGCACGTCATAATGCGTCTCCTGATACTTTTGTTTTACTACTTTCAAAATCATTAATTAATATTTTAATATTAATATAAAATTATTAATATAATTGTTTAATAATAAACATCTTATATATCAACTCCATTTATTATATACGCTTATTTTAAAACTGCCATAGTAAAACCAACTAAATTATGTAAAAATTTGATTTTTTTTGAAAGATTTTGCAAGCAACCTATATTTTTATATTAATTTCCGGAAAACCGCAATATCGGAATCCCGATACTTTGCGGCCGCGGAAGACTTGTCCGCCGGCCGGCGCGGTACAAAGCCGCGGAGAATATCAGGAGAATGTTGAATATGAGGGGTACAAGGAATTCATCGCGATGAACTTAACCGTTTGTCAGGCAACGCCTGACTTTGGAGTGCGGCACCCCTGCGCCGCGTTGGTACTTCGCCGTATTTTCTTATCCCGGCTGGATAACGTTTTGAGGCGACGCCATTGAGAGCCGCAGGCTCGAATCATATCAATCACTAAATAAGTCTCAAAATTCCAACCGTAATTTTCAGATATTTACTTGATTTTTTTGTTGTTGCTATATATTGTGTTAAATGAGAAATTTGCTGAGGTGATATTGTTTTTGATCTTTAATTGGCCAACCATTAATCATGGAGGAGTGGAAAATGCAAGGTTCAAAATACAGCCCCAAAGTGTCCGGAGACAGTCGCGACCTGACAAGCAAAAAAGTTAAGCCGGTTAAAACCGCAGCACCCGAGAAAAAGATGCCTGCCGCGGAAAAACCGGAAGTTAAACGTAAGCATGTAACATTCCAAGTACAGGCCAGGCCTGGCAGCAAGGTACATCTTGCCGGTGATTTCAACGAATGGAACTGCCTGGAAAAAGAATTGGCAGATCTGGACGGCAACGGCGTTTATAAAGTCGTGTTAGCGCTGCCCCCCGGAACCTATGAATATAAATTCCTCATCAATGGCGTCTGGTGTGCCGACCCGGGAAACCAGAATTTCAGGAAGAACTCATTGGGAACGTTAAATAGTGTTATTATTGTGGAATAGACTTGCCTGGTCATCGTGGTCAATTCCATTTATGGCGAACTGATCGGGGTTAACTGATCGAACCCCGATAATTTATCCCGAGTATTATTCAGCGGACATCGGGGGCGGCTTTTGTGCTTTCGTGGAACACTTCATTGATTTTAATTCCAGCCTAAAACAACAAACTGGAATATCGCCGGAAGGATAATGTCACCAAGCATCAACAACACCCAAGCTAAAGTTTTGTACCCGGTGGTTATACTTTAGCTTTTCAACCTTATTATAGTATGAAAAACGTAAGTATGGCTAAATAAATGTGGACATGCCGTGCACAGGAAGATAGCCCAATATCAAGCCGGTAATCCTTGGAATCTGCGGTTATACTGCAATTAGAAATCCGTGATATATAGATAAAGAATTTGCATGTAGCTCCGGCAGCTAATATATTAACAACGCCATCCAATTAGCGAGGGAAAAATGTATAATTTAAGCAACTTAGGCATGAGCGGTGTAATTCAATGCGGAATTGATATCCGGTCTTTGGGCGCGAAGGCTCAAAGCATGGAGGACGCGGCCAATGCGCTAGTGCAGTACCTGTTCACCCATTTTATTGATGAACAAGGTGAAAAATCGTGTGCGCTGGTTCGCTTTTTCAAAACACACAATATGGACCAGCTCCCTAAACCTCTTCAGGATTTCGCCAGTAACCAGTTACAGGAAAAGCCCGCGTCTGACTCGTTTAAATGCTTGACGCTGCTGGCGACCGCCGGCGTGGAAGAGGTCTGGCAGTCCCGGGATAAATCGCAAGGACACCAGGCGATTCCATTGCCCAGCAAAGAGGTTGTTTCCCGAATTCCGATGATACGCAACCTGATTAAACAAATGGGGCTGGATATTGAAACTGTGATAAATCCCGACCCTGAACTGCTAATGGATCTGTCTAAAAAAACATTCAACGTTTTTTATGTGCCAGATGCGGAAAACAGCCCGTACATTCCGGCCCAGGAGAATTTTGTCAAACCGTACGGGATCAAATCCGTACTGGGATTTGGCGGTGTTCTGCCTTCCGGCAATGTGTTTGCGGTGATAATTTTCTCCAGAACGCCGATTCATGGCGAAGTTGCAAATTTATTCAATACTTTGGCGTTAAATGTAAAGATGCTGATTCTGCCGTTTGATGATTCAGTATTTGCCTGAACAGGCAATCATGCCCGGAGGATGACTGACATGGAAGAACAAAAGAGAATAATGCTTGAATCAAAAGTTCATGCGCTGGAGGAACTCCTGACGGTTTCCGAAACGTCGTTTCTGGCGGAAGCGCAAAAACTGGAACAAGCCAACAAACAACTTCATGATGAAATAAATGAACATGAACGGCTGAATAAAAAATTGCAGGAGTCGGAGGAAGAATTCCGCGCCCTCTTTGAGTCTTCGCGGGACGCGATTATGCTCCTGGACCAGAACACATTTTTTGACTGCAATAAAGCAACCCTGGATCTCTTCGGCTTCTCTTCCAAAGAGCAATTTGTCTTACGGACTCCGAGCGACCTGTCCCCGCCAACCCAGCCTGACGGCGAAGATTCCTTAACGGCTGCGCTGAAACAGATAGAGAAAGCTTACCGGAATGGAACTAATTTCTTTGAATGGATTAACACGCGTCAGGATGGCGCTCCGTTTCAGGCGGAAGTATTGCTGAGTCGTCTGGAATATAAAGGTAAAACCGTACTGCAATCAACAGTCCGCGACATCACCAAACGCAAACAGGCGGAGAATGCGCTGGCGGGAGAAGAGCTCCGGCGGCGGATATTGATGGGGCAATCCCGTGACGGAATTGTAGTTCTTACCGAAGACGGCAAGGTGTTCGAAGCGAACAGGCAGTACGCCGATGCGCTGGGTTACACTGCGGCGGAGGCGCTGCAGCTTCATATTTGGGATTGGGATACGCAATGGACGCGGGAGCAACTGCTGGAGATGCTCCGGAAAGTCGATGCGGCAGGCAGTCTTCTGGAAACGCGGCACCGCCGTAAAGACGGCAGTTTATATGACGTTGAGGTTAGTTCAAACGGCGCTGTGATTGAAGGCCGGAAACTGATTTTCTGCGTATGCCGCGACATTACCGAACGCAAGCGGGCGGAAGAAAAAATTCATCATATCAGCGCAATACAAAACCTCATTCTGGAAAACAGCACGCTGGGAATCGCTTTAGTTCGCAATCGTGTCTTCGAATGGGCCAATGCCCGCGTCGGGGAACTTTTAATGCTTCCTCTCGAACAAATCCAGGGGGCTCCCACCCGCGTTATTTATCCTTCCGACGAGTCTTACGAGGAGATGGGGAAAATAAGTTATCCGGTGCTTGCCAGAGGAGAACGCTCAGTCAACACCTGCCAGCTTAAGCGCGGCGATGAAAGCTTATTCTGGTGCCGTTTCATCGGCAAGGCCCTGAATCCGGCAAAAATTCATGACGGTTCAGTCTGGATGTTTGAAGACATTACCGAAGAGAAGCTTGCCCGGAAGCTTGTCGAAGACTGCGCCCAGCAGCAGGGCAGAATTGAAATGGCTAACAACATGCTGCACGATATCGGCAATGCGCTTACCGGCATCAGCTCATGCATGACGGGGCCGCAACTGGAGAAAGACTGGCCTGAAATCAAATTGCTCCGGCAGTTGAGTGTCTTGTTCGCATCCGCCAGCAAGGAATTGGCCGCTCTGCTGGGAGAGGCAAAAGAAAAAGCGCTGACCGGCCTTATTGATGCGTTAACTTCCTCCTTGCAGAAACGCAATACGAATAATCTTGATTTTTGCGAAAAAATTTCCAATGCCGTAGGTCATGTCTGTGCCGTCCTCGATTTGCAGCGCTACTATCTGAAAGAAAAAAGCACCCCGCTGGCGACAGTTTTTGACATTAAAAAAATCGTTGAAGACGCTCTGACCATTCTCTCCAGCAGTCTGCAGAAAAGAAATATTGAAGTCAAAATAAGCACGTCCGGGATAAAGACGATTGTTTGCGGAGACCAGACTCGCATTATGCGGCTGTTTTTGAATATTATAAAAAATATATATGAGGCGTTTGATGATCTTGAACCATCGCCTGGCAGAAAGCTGGAAATAAATATTATTTCAGATATTGAAAAGCGGGAAACAGCAATTGTGTTTAAAGATAATGGAATCGGTTTTTCGCCGGAAACAGGCGGAAAACTCTTTGAACGCGGCTTTACGACTAAGCGGACAGGATCAGGCATCGGGCTGCATGAATGCCTTGCAATCGTCGAATCTCACGGCGGAACAATCACGCTTGAAAGCAATGGAGAGAATGCCGGCGCATGCACTATTATAAAACTTCCGTTTCCAGGGAATCAAAAAGGATAATGCGTTATGGAGAAATATTTCAACACACGGATTCTGGTAATTGATGATGATGAAAATGTCAGAGGCTGTTTTCGCGAGATTTTGCGCTCCCGCGAGTTCGACCGGGAAGATGTGTTAAAAATGGAAGAATTTGGAGCCGCGCTTTTTGATTCCAATACTCCGCGCTCATCCCGTTATAAGCGCTCTTCCGCAACATTCAACTTCGAATATGCGGAAGCCCCGAACGGCAAACAGGGGTACGAGGCGGTTAAAAAAGCTTTTGAAGAAGGCAGACCGTTTGCCGCGGCCTTTGTGGATATGCGCATGCCGGGCTGGGACGGGCTGGAGACGGTCCAGCATCTGCGGCAGATCGACTCGAGGCTGGAAATAATTTTTGTCACGGCTTATTCCGATTACAGCATTGAGGAAATCGTCACTGCCGTGGGGACCAATGTCAGCTATCACTGCAAACCCTTTTCCGTGGAGGAAATAGAACAGATCGCGACTAAAGCCGTTTATGAATGGAATAAAACCAGAAATCTGGAAGACCTTATAAAAATTATCTCCAAAATCCGGGGCTCCCACTGGGAGATGGATGCGCTGCTCAATAATATCCTCGTTCAGGTAGCCTATCTGATCGGCACTCATTCAGCGCTTATCGCAATGAAGAAAAACAGCCACTATGAAAAAATTCTCGCCATCGGCAATCTCAGCGATGATAATAATCCGGAGAAATATTTCAAAGATATTCCGGAAGACTTGAAAACCGATGTTTACCAGAATGGAGAATTCGCATATTTTATGATGGATGAATTCGGCATCCTGGCGGTTTTTGAAAAAAGCGGGAAGCCGCTCAACAACGAAAGAATTTACCTCGTGCGTCTTTTTCTGGAACAGGCCGCCCAGGCCATACGGAACATTGACTTGCAGGAGGCGCTGATAAAAAGTGAGAAAATGTCTGCCGTCGGAGAAGCCACCGGCATCATCGCCCACGACTTAAAGAATTCAATCGGCTTTATCGAGCCGGCAATAGAATTAATAGAAGAAGATCTTGATAACAAAAAGTTAATCATTGAAATGCTTGGCGCTATTAAGGGAGCCGCGCGGGAAGGAATCGCATTCGTAGTGGACATTCTTGATTTTACCGCCAATAAAAAGGTGGTAAGAACAAGAATCAGCGCGAATGACTTACTCGAGGACGTGCAAAAACAGACGGATGTCCTGTTGAAGAAGTTAAATATTCAATTGAAAGTGGAATGTCCGCCGGAAACGGACATTTGTGTTGACAGAAACAAGCTCTACAGGCTCATTTCCAATCTGATTAAAAACGCGATAGAATCTTTTCACGGCAAAAACATAAACAATCCCGAAATCAAACTGATTTTATTTTTAGACGAACAGAATATCTATATAAGTGTATCCGACAACGGGCCGGGAATATCGCCAACGGTTATGGACAGGCTTTTCGAGGCATTTTCCTCTCATGGCAAAAGATGCGGGACCGGTTTGGGGCTCGCCATTGTAAAGCAGTTTGTTGACGCACATGGAGGAAATATAAAGGTAGAATCTTCAGACTCCGGAACATGTTTTATGATAACGCTTCCGGCGTAATGCAAAATGGTTATGAAAAAATCTTTTGCGCGTCACAAAATGTGGAACATCGGGGGCGGCTTTTGTGCTTTCGTGGATGCCTCCTTTTGCTCTTTTAATTCCAGCCTCAAAACAACAAACTGGAATATAGCCGGATGAATAATATTAAACAGCAAAAGCACAGAATTTTACTTCAAGACTATTGCCGAAATTCTATCAAAAAGCTTTTTTAAAATGATTTTCAATCTAAGAGCTTATCTACTAATAATTGACTTTTGCTGAACTCGGATGTATATTATTCCCGGTAAACTTAAAAACGACATACCGGGAGGCAGGCATGGTGATGAAGCGATTAAAAACTTGGGAAAT